>Ga0233444_10000565_pt1 | contig 47754 bp, 40 predicted proteins | sample SI_124_October20_6_FD_182792 | JGI IMG/M metagenome (GOLD analysis project Ga0233444, IMG submission 182792) | Seawater microbial communities from Saanich Inlet, British Columbia, Canada - SI_124_October2016_10_MG | ecosystem: Environmental > Aquatic > Marine > Inlet | place: Canada: British... | reverse complement strand
GCTTTAAGTTCAAGACTGTGGGGTTCGTGGCAATTGCTGCATCGCACGCCGCGCTGATGCATTTTGCTCTGAATAAATGAGCCATAGACATAGACTTCATCCTGAATCTGCCCGTCTGCATGGTACAGCCCCTCTCTCAGAGTCTGTGGCCGATAATGGTCAAGAAGCTCTGATCCCGGCTGGTGGTTGTTGACTGAGTCAGCACTTATTTTTGCCCGCCTTGAATGGCATCCAGCGCAGGATTCTATCTCTATCTTGCTGCCTGCATGGGGGTCGCCCAATGGGTTGGCTATATCGGCGCCTTCGGCAATAACCCACTGCAGCTGGGGCGAATAGTCTACTGGCAGAGGTGTTTGAGGGCTGTTGCTGTGAGCGGACCCAGGTCCATGACAGCTTTCACAACTGACATTAATTTCGGCCCAGGTGCTGTTGTAGCTATTATTCTGCTGGGAATAATTTTCCTGTAATCCGGTGGAATGGCAGGCGGCACATTGGGTATTCCAATTATAGTAAACCCCGGTCCAGTGTAAGCTTTCCCCTGGTTGCCCCATATCATTGGGCATAAGTTGATACCAGCGCTGCCCGCCCTGCTCTGCTGTCCTGCTGTCCCAGGCGACTGTCAGTGCTTGGTAGCGGCCATCGGGGAAACCAATAAGGTATTGCTGTAGTGGTTCTACGCCAAAGGTGTAGGCAATTTTAAATGTCTGGTCTTTGCCGTCTGCACCTTGAGTGCGGACATAATATTTTCCGTCCCTGCTGCTAAAGCTGGTGGTCAGGCCCTGATGGTGAAAGCTGACATTATTAAAGTCACCCAGCACTGTCTCTGCACTGGCCTCGCGCATTGCCCAGTCATGGTGAGAGCCCTGCCATTGTTGATACTCCTTGGCATGGCAGGTCTGACAGGTGCTGCTGCCAACATAGGTGTCCTGTGCCTGACTGACATTGCAGGCCAGGGTGCAAAGAAAAAGGGCTATTCTGAAGGCTGTTTTTATCAAGGTTGTTTTGTCTGACTCACTTTTCAGCTGCAGTTTACCTGAGCTTTAGTTTGCCAGACAGGGCTTTAAACATTTAACAATAAATGCTCACGCTCCCAGGAAGAAATCACCTGATTAAACTCCTCGAATTCCACCAGCTTGATTGAGGTGTAGAGCTGTATAAACCTCTCACCAAACAGTTCAGCAATATCCTTATCTTCTTGCAGGCCCCGCAGCGCTTCTTCCAGTGTTCTGGGCAGCGCCAGCTCTTCCTCATAGGCATTGCCCTCATGGGGCGCAGTGGGCTCGATTTTGTTTTTCATACCCAGATAGCCACAGGCCAGAGTGGCGGCGATCGACAGGTACGGGTTGACATCGGCACCGGGAAAGCGGTTTTCAATGCGGTAGTTCTTGGCATTGGCGTCGGGAACACGCAGTCCGGTGGTGCGATTATCAAAGCCCCAGTGGAGATTAATGGGTGCTGAGACCTCTCGGGTAAAGCGTCGGTAGGAGTTAACATTGGGGGCAAAGAAGCTCATAACAAAGGGCGTGTACTTTTGCATGCCTCCCAGATAATGATAGAACGCCTCACTGTATTCGCCCTCTTTGGTGGCAAAAATATTCCTGCCATCGGCGGTTGAGGTAATGCTCTGGTGGATATGCTTGGCAGACCCCGGTTCTGTAGCCATGGGTTTGGCCATAAAGGTGGCATAGATATTATGTTTTAGCGCTACTTCGCGAACCATGCGCTTAAAGGTAAATACCTGATCGGCCAGATCCAGTGCATTGCCGTGGATAAAGTTAACTTCCAGCTGGGCGGCGCCTGACTCATGGATCAAGGTGTCGATATCTAGCCCCATGGCTTCGCCATAGGCATACATATCTTCCACAAATGGCTCAAATTCATTGGCCGCATCAATGCTGTAGGACTGCCGCGCTGTCTCTGGGCGACCTGAGCGCCCCACGGGTGGCTTTAGAGCCATATCGGGATTGGTGTTGCGCTCAACCAGATAGAACTCCATTTCAGGGGCTATCACAGGTGTAAGTCCCTCTTTGGCATAGAGATCAAGGACGTGTTTAAGCACTGCTCTGGTACTAAATGGGTGGGGTTTCCCATCTTTGGTATAGCAGTCATGAATAATCTGCCCCGTGGTTTCGTTGGCCCAGGGTACGGTGCGCTTGGTGCTGGCATCTGGTTCCAGAAGCATATCTCCGTCGATGGTATCCAGCAGCTCCCAGTAATCATCAGAATATTCGCCGGTCACTGTCTGGGCCAGAATGCCTTCGGGCAACCTGCTGTCTTCCTTGAGGAATTTCTTGGCGGGAATAAATTTGCCGCGGGCATTGCCTGTCATGTCCGGTACCAGGCATTCCACTTCGGTAATTTTATTTTCTTTGAGCCATTTTTCTATTTCTTGTTGCGACTGCATTGGGCACCTGCATGCGTTGTTTTCGAACAATTATTCAATTAATGTTGAATTATCATTCGAAAACATGCTAATGTCAATCCAAGAAATTCAAATAGTAGAGTCAGTTATGCAGTCCTATTACAGTGCCAGCCGCAATAAATCCCTTGCTTTCCCAGCTCTTGAAGGTGAAGAGTCAGCGGATATCTGCGTTATCGGTGCAGGCTACACCGGCCTCTCCTCTGCCCTGCACCTGGCAGAAATGGGTTACAAGGTGGTTGTGCTTGAGGCGGAGACTGTTGGTTTTGGAGCCTCCGGGCGCAATGGCGGCCATGTTGGCACTGGGCAGCGCAAAGACCAGTATTATCTCGAGAAACACTTTGGCCATGAAGTTGCCGCTGGGCTGTGGGATATGGGTTTGGAGGCGGTAGACACCGTTAAGGGTCTGATTTCCAAGTATGGCATTGAGTGCGATCTTAAGCAGGGCATTATGCATTTGGCCCACCGGGCCAAGTACAGCTCTGAGTTTGAGGATGAGGTTGGCTTTCTGCGGGATCGCTATAACTTTGAGCAGATGGAGTATATTCCTGGGGAGCGTCTGTCCGAGGTAATTGGCAGTCAGGCTTATCACAGCGCGCAGTGGGACAAGGCCGCCCTGCACCTGCATCCTCTTAACTATGCTCTGGGTCTGGCTGAGGCTGCGGTCAAAGCTGGCGTGACCATTTATGAGCAGTCGCGGGTCACCGGGTATTCCGACGTCCCTGTGCTGGTAAAAACCGCCAGCGGTCAGGTGAAGGCAAAAGAAATCATTCTCGCCTGCAATGGCTATATTGAAAAACTTGAGCCAAGAATCAATGGCTTTATTATGCCAATCAATAACTTTGTGCTGGCCACAGAGCCTTTGTCGGATGAGCTTGCCAAGCAGATTATCCCTAAGGATACGGCGATGCAGGACAGTCGCTTTGTGATTAATTATTGGAAGCTGTCCGGGGATAAGCGGTTAATCTTTGGCGGCGGTGAAAATTATCGTCGTGGCTTTCCGTCGGATATCAAAGGTTTTGTGCGCAACTATATGCTGCAGATCTACCCACAGCTGGCGCAGACAAAAATCGATTATGGCTGGGGTGGAACCCTGGCGATTACTATGAATCGCCTGCCCCACTTTGGCCGCATCAATAACCATATCTGGCATCTCCAGGGTTATTCAGGCCATGGTGTGCCCACTGCAACCTTTGCCGGCAAACTGGTGGCGGAGGCTATAAGTGGTAAGCTTGAGCGTTTTGATTTGGTTGCAAATCTCCCTACCTCCAAGTTTCCAGGCGGCACTTTTTTACGCTGGCCTGGCATGGTTGCAGGCATGCTCTATTTCGCACTGAGAGACAGATTTTAATAATGACAAATGCGCGCAAACTCACACCGCGTAACGAACCTGTGCAAAAACGTGCTATGGCACGCCGCAATCAGATTCTCGAGGTTACCGCCGAATTGTTGGAACAGGTGGGTCAGGACGATCTCACTACCATTCTAGTGGCTAAACGGGTGGGCATCTCTGTAGGCACCCTCTACCACTACTTCCCCAACAAATACGCAATTATGTATAGCCTGGCAGAACAGTGGGTTGGGGAGATGGATGTCGCTCTGCAGGAACTTGAAGCTGATGATGTAGAAAATACCACTATTAAAAAGTTTGTCGAGCGCACCATTGATCGCATGCTGCTGGTCTACACCAACCAGCGCGGCCTACTGCCATTAGTGCAGGCAATGTTTGGGGTGCCTGAACTTAAAAAATTGGACTTAATCCATGATGATTTGATCATCAATGCCATGGCAAGGATGTTTAAGCGCATGGATATCGCCTCACAGCCAGCTGAATTAGCGCGCCTGGGAAGGGCTTATCTTGAGATCAGTCATGCGCTTATCTTGGTAGTGGTCAATCAGAGCAGTAAAAATGGTGCAAAGACTCTTGGGGATCTCAAATTTCTAAGCGTTGCTTTGCTAGAACGGGCTAAAAATCAATTCTAGAGGCATGGGATCTGCTACTCTGCCGTCCCTTTGATAGCTAAAGATTCTCAGTACTCCCCATTGCCAGTATTTCCCTATAATTTACTTTAGATTATTCTTATAAGTCACTGTAAATTATGATTTAAAATCATAATTTTGGATGCCATCTCAACTTTTACTGGAGGGATCAAAACAGTAATGTTATCTTGCCCACGCGGATAAGAATCGTGAAATACAACCTGCTGTTAGAAGGATGTTGTTATGTTCTCAAAGAACATCGTTGTGTTATCTTTTACGTTGGTTATGACCCTGAGCTTCCAACCTGCTGCCGGAGAGGCCTCGTCCGGCTTAACTTTGAATGCATCTGACCTATTTGAAATAGGCAAAAAGTTTTTGTCTGTTGTAGGCGAGTTAGAATCTGAATCCGGTAACATCACTGCCAAATATTCACGAGTAGAATTTGGTCATGGCTGGACGGATGACGATGGTGACTGTCAAAACACCCGCCATGAAACACTCCTCGCGCAATCTGAGTCAGCGGTAACGTTCAAGTCTAGCAAGGGTTGTCAGGTGCTTGATGGTATTTGGGCCTCCCCCTACTCCAATAAGTTGATATATCAGTCATCTAAGCTGGATATTGATCATGTAGTGCCATTGAAATGGGCTTGGGAGCATGGGGCTGCGACCTGGCCAAAAGCTAAACGCATCCGATTTGCCAATGACCCGCTCAATCTATTGGCTGTAGAGGCACGGCTGAATAGGCAGAAAGGCGCCAAAGGCCTCCAAGACTGGTTGCCACCGGAAAACAAATGCCAGTACATGAATTTGTTCGCAGCCATAAAAGATACCTATGACTTAACTTATTCTCCGGGTGAGGAGGAAAGTGTGAATAAACTGGAGGGCAAGCACTGTAGATAGAGATGCCGTTGCGGTAAGGGGTTGATCTAGCCATTCACTTATGCAATAGTTTCAAGAAATAATAAGGGGCACAAAAGCCACCTCAATTAAAAAAATAATGCTAATGAAATATCTTTTTAAAACCATCGCTGTTTTCATCGCTACTATCTATTCTCTGCTCGGATGGTCATCCACTCAAGTATATTTCGCAGGGTTATCCTACATTGGAGATGCATCCATTATGGGCACAACAGCGCCCTATGCCTCTTCCATTATAAATAACTCTGCTGCCTTAACCGACTATAACAGCCTGCTCAGATCTGCGATGACTGAGGTCGATATTGAAGGTGTTAACTTCGCCTCGGGGCTAGGTAATAGCAAATCTGGTAATGCCCTAAGCATTGTCTTGGCCATTACTGAAGAGCAATTTCAGGCTGAGAATACAGGCAGCGGGTATTTTGCTGTTAAGGCGACGACTTTTGGTCAGATCGTTCTTTTTGACTTCACCGAAAAACGAGTTATCAGTACGATACCTTTCGTTACAAGTTACACAGATAGCCCCAAAATTGTTGACGATGCCTACAGGCGCGATATCTACAAAACAGTCTATTTTGACCAGTCCAAAAAAATCAATTTAATCAATGAATTTATCTCTCGTCTCCCCGATGTTAATTTTGATAAACCGTTTAATAGCTGGAATATCAAAGTAAGAGATGTTGCTCAGACTGCCAATGCAGAAAAATATCTTGAAAAATATGATGTCGATAACGCGGTTTTTAATACTCGAGTTGCCAGTCAGTTTTCAGCAGCTATGTCAAAAAGACTAGGCATCCCAGTGCTTCCATATACCAAAGGGCAAGCAGTTGGTAGCGCTATGGCAATGCGCTTTGAAAATGCAGATGCCGTGCAGCTACAGCTTCCTCCAGCAGATTATTACGTGGACTTGAAAGTGCTGGGCTTTAATAAAAAGATCATGAAAGAGACGGCCAATATGATCTATCCATCATTTATCGCTGGGCTACGAGTATCAATCGGTGACCTTGGTTTTGATGAATTGCTCTTCAGTGAAAAAGCACAATCTGGTCGAGTTTTAAAACTGTCTAAAAAGCTTGAAGTTAATGAGTGGAATGAATTAAAGAATTCATTAACCGTTCTCTCTGACGAGTTTTGTGCTCAACTTGCCAAGCCGGATAAGAAATGGTTTAAAGAAAAAATGTTTTCTCAAAAGTCCTATAGAACGATTGTGAAAATCAGTAAAACCCTAGAAAAAGATATCTTTGATAATCTGAGGTGAAACCTATGCATTTTAGAAAACTATTATTGGTGATGATAGCGACCGCAGGCCTGGTTGTGCCTGTTATTGGGTATACGGAAACCATCACTGGTGCTCAAAATAAAGAGCTGCGTTATAAATGCAAAGACGGACGACCACGAAAAACTAGTGAATATAACGAGGTTTTGTCTCAGGCTAAGTCTAATGCGCTTAGAACTTGGGCAGCGGGAAAATCGGTTGCCATCTCCACACTATTTGCCGAAAACGAACAGCAAATATTAGCCGATATCGATGACTATTTTTTAAACGCGCAGGTTGATCACCGATGTAAAGGGAAATCCTTCAAGTTAAAGGTCAAGGGTGTTGTAGACGCCAATAGAATAAGTCTTCTCGGTAAAGCGGCGCCAGCACAGATATCTGGCCCAAGATCTAGAATTACCGCTGTATTCCTGGCAAGGAAGGCTGAGTTTGTTAAGTCTTATGACACTAAGCGGACCTCTATTGAAGCAAATACAACCTTTAATGAAGGTTCAGAGACGGCCTCAATGGGTGGCACTAGTGCCAGCACAGAGGGTTACTCTAGCACAAAAAATATCAAAGAAACCGGCGGCAGCTCTGAAAGCAAAGCTGACAAGATCAACTGGAATGTTTTTAGGCCCAGCGGTTTGGATGCTGCGGTTAATCAAACTTTTTCGAGCTACGGTTTTAGAACCATAGACGCCTCTCAGGTTGCAAGTAGGTTCACTGGCTTTGACCTAGAAGCATTCAAACAGGATTTTGCCTTCAGTGATGATCTCAGTCCCGCGACCAAAAATAATGCCTTTGATGCGATTGCTGGGAAAATTCCAATACTGGTAATTGCTACAGTGGATGTGGGGCAGAAAGATACCGACCCAGGAAGCGGTCTGAAGCGCGTTTACGCCACAGTAATGGCTCAAGTATATCAAGATGATGGTCTGTTCTTTGAAACCGTAGCATCGGTTAAGCCTACTCAGTTTTCCGGTCTTGGGCCAAATGAAACTGTGGCGGAGACAAATGCACTGATCAAAGCAGCAGAATCTGCAAGCAACGAAATCGTTCAACAACTAAATGCCGCCGGCATTCGATAGGAGAAATAACATGAAAAAACTAATGACACTTTGTTTACTAACTACGCTATCTACCTCTGCAATGGCGTTCAAAATTCCCTCTATGCCTGGAGCTGAGCCTGAGGCAGAAGCCAGTTCGAATCAGTCAGCTGCAGATGCTCAAGAAGCGATTGTAGGTGATTTTAAAGCCGCTCTCGGGCTCATATTACAGGCCCAGGGTCATGTGGCTACGGCTCTTGGAATGGGAGATACTGCGGAATCCCTGCGAGCTGAAGCTGGCCGTTTATCCGGAGACGACTGCGCACAGAGTTGCTTAGAGGAAGTCACTGAGGCCTCAGCCAATGGTGAGCAAAAAATTCAGGAAAAAATGGACGCTAGCTCCGATCTTGATGATGATAGTAAGAAAGAATTGGTTAAAGCTTATCCACCTCTAGGCAAAGGAACTCTGCGAATGACCAAATTGGCGCCAAAAGCGAAGGATTGGGCAAAAAGCGCATCCAGCGAAATTAAAGGCGCAGGCATGATGGGTGCAGCAAAACTGAAGAAAAAACTCAGCTCAGGACTATATATTGCCAAGGCCACACCCAAGTTAATCAAAGAATGGAGCAAAACTACCTCTGCAATGGTTAGCTTTGGCAAAAAAGCCGGCGTGTCGACTGATGGTGCCTCTGGTGACGAGATGGAAGGCTAACAGTTCTCTAAAGATTGCCTACTAAGGGAAATAATAATGAAATTTAATTACCGATACCTGATTGGGTTTTTATGCGTCATCTCTTTGAGTTTCTCCGTGAACCTGATGGCTCGCGCACAACTCGAATTTGTTAATGTAGAAATTCAAGGTGTCGGTGATTCCCTTCAAGAGGCTGTTAACACAGCGGTTGCTGAGGCTATAGGTAGAGTTAATGGCAAGTCGGTTGCAGCAACTAATGCTATCAACAAAATTACTGAGTCTGCTAGTGACGGTAAAAATAAATCCTTTCAATCATCTACCAATATGCAGCGGCAATTTAGCGAGGCAACCAATGGCGTTGTGGACTCTTACCAAGTCCTGTCGGAAACCCAAAATGGCCGCGGGCAATACGTGGTCACAGTTAATGCCAAAATTGCTAAGTTAAAATTATCAGCATCGGCCAGTAGATTAAAAATAGCAGTCCTGCCGTTTGCGGGTTCAGACAGGTTTGCCCGAAACTTTTCAGACGCTCTTGTCGGAAAATTAGTCGGCTCCAGACGATTCACTGTTTTGGATCGGCAAAATATGGCGGATATTGCCGGCGAGCGGTCAGTGGCTGCAACTAATTCGCTGACACCAGTCTCAGAATTAGCAAGGCTAGGCAGCACCCTTTCAGCTGATTATATCATTGTTGGTAAAGTTGAAGATGTCGCCAGCCAAATCAGGGAAGTATATTTCCCCACCATCAAAAAGACATTTAAGATCCCTGAAGGTAAAGCTACCGTCAATTTCAAAATAATTGATGTGGCTACAAGCCAGGTAAAGTTTGCAGACAACGCTATTCTTGGATTTGATCGCGAGTCTTTCGAAAAAGCTATGGGTGCTGGGATGCGACCAAATGCTGACATTGCGATGGCGGAAATCGCCAGTTCCAAAATTGGCACACAAATTCTCGATGCGATTTATCCCATCATGGTAGTCGCTGTGAATCGTGGTGTTTTAACTCTGAATCAGGGTGGCGATCTTGTCGAAGCCGGCGCCGTTTATGGCGTTTATGAGCGCGGACCGAAAGTGTATGACCCCTATACCAAAGAATCACTGGGGCGATCTGAATCAAAGGTCGGCGAGCTGAAAGTGGAGCGTGTGACGCCGAAAATGAGTTCGGCCAGCTTAGCTAAGGGCGACCTTTCAATATTTAAAGAATTCAAGATTGGAAAGTTTGTCTGCCGTCTTGAAAAGTCGGCACCCTCTCGAGCCCAACAAAATGAACGTATAGTGAGAGAAAAAATAAAAAAGAAAAAATCTGAATATGATGATGATTGGTAGCCCCAAACAAACTTTACAGGGAGATACATAATGAGATACCTCACTCGAACCGGCATGCTGGTTGCTCTGGCAATAGCCTTTTTAATGTCCCCTACGGTGTTTTCAGAGGACGGTGGAAATTCGGCTGTGGCGGAATTCCAGGATGGTAAGGTCGAGGCTCCCCGCGGCCTCAGCCCGTCTGAAAAAGCAGGAAATGTGCTTAGGCAGTTAGCACGCAAAAACGGCTTCAAAGTCGGCGGCTGGGATGATGCAAAGAGTCGTATCATGGTCATCAAGCAAACAGGCGAAGCCATTGATGCCTACGACCCTGATTTTCTGCAAAAACGTGAGGCTCTCGCAATCGAAGCATCGCTGATGGCTAAAGCTACGATTATTGAAAGCTTTACTACTACGGCAAGTGCTGAAAATATACTGTCGGTGCCAGGTAACCCAATAGCCAAACAACTAGAGGCCGAGCAAAAGCAAGTCAAGGCAATGGAAGCGCAGTCTCAGAAGCTTTATTTGCAAGCTCAGAGAGAAACTTCGACATTATTATCAGCCTATGATCAAGCTCAAGCTGATGAACTGAGCGGTGTCACTGTTGGAGATCGCCTGAATGCTCTCTTAGAGGCCACCATCAAAAAGCTCGATGAGACTTTTGATTCCCAACAAATAACTGACGATAAGAAACAGAAACTCAGCGACGTCAAACTGAGGTTAGACAAAGCTCGGCAAATAGAAGACGACAAGAGAAAACTTTTGGAAGAAGTGCAGGATAAAATTGCACAGCTTCAAGGCCAAGTGAAAAAAGAAACTCGCTCAGCCATTGAGACCAGTTCAAGCATGCCGCTTTTCGGCGCAACGACGCTGATGCAGGTGGAGAGTTACGATGATTTGCGGGGACAGTACAATATTGCTTCGCTCGTAGTCTGGAGTCCAAAACTTGAATTGGAAGCTAGGGGCATGTTGCTAGGCGCGGGCAAAGGTTTACCCCGAAAGAATAAGATCTCTCTTGAGGACTGGCTTGACAAGCAAAATCTATCGTCAATGGTCGGCGCCAGACGCTATCTGGCCAATGATGGATCAACGAATTTTATGGGTATCTCGGCGGTTGAATATGATCCTGACGACTCGGGAAGCTATTCAATTCTTGAGGAAGAAGCCATCCTTTGGGCCAAACAGGCCGCCATATTGAGTTTGAAATCCTCTGTTGAGTCTGTAAAGACGGCAGAGAGACTGAAGCGAGACATTCGCGGGGCTGATGGCAAGATTGAGTCTAAGATTCTCAAGGATTTCTCTGCCAATATTCAAGAGTCAGTTAAAAACTTAACTATTCGTGGCTTGGAAACCGTACGAATCGAGGAAACGGTCCATCAGCCCACGGGCAAAAATATTATTGTAGCCGTCGCAAATGTAAACAGTGCTCTTGCGGTAAAAGCGTCCGGCATTATGAAAGATCTGTATGCCACGTTAAAAGAGGTTAATGCCGATCAAAGCTTTATTCAGGGTGAAGAGGCAGGTATGAAAGCTGAAGCGGCTAAAACTCTGAACAACAAAGCTTTCTATGATGCAGGAGTGGCATCTGGCGCTCAACAAGTCGATGCAGAATATACCAATCGTGCAAGCGACAGGGCCGCAATGGCTAGAGGGCAGTCACAGCGGAGTGAATCACCTTCAACAGACAGCGGCTCAAGTTCTGCAGGCGACAGCCAATCTGGTTCATGGGCGGGAGACATGGAGGTTGATGACGATTTCTAAGCTAGTTTGGCTGCTGGGATTAATGTTTATTTCTGTCAGCAGCCACACCTCTGACCCGACTCCCTGGGATGAGCTGTTGCTGGAGAATCAGCATAGTTTGTCAACGGCTGGCTATTTCGTTAGCGCTGATAACCAGTTCTACTATCTAGGCTTTAAATCGGCCCAGCAGGACTCTCTGGATGCAGAATTTGAATTTCTGTTGGTTTTCCAGGATCAGGTATCAGACCTGCTGGCTAATCTGTGCGAGGAATTCCACGCTACCCTGCGAGACTCCTACCGATTCAATGTCCCGTTCACAAAAAATATGGTTGATGAACCGCAGGGTTTGATGTTTGTTGCGACAGTCAATAAAACAGCACTTAGGCAAGAAGTCAGGCACGCATGCGAATAAAATGTCCTATCGTGCCTTTTCTCTCATAGTAACAAACTCCTCGGCCGCCGACGGATGGATACCGACAGTCGCATCAAAATGCGCTTTTGTCGCCCCCGCTTTCAAGGCAATACCCATCCCCTGAATGATTTCAGCTGCATGTTCACCCACCATATGGCATCCGACAACAGCATCAGTTTGCGTATCCACTACCAGTTTCATGGTAATTCGGTCATTGCCACCGCCCAGAGTCTGCAGCATTGGCTTAAAGTCTGATACATACACAGCTATATCCTCGTACTCTGCCCTCGCCTGCTCCTCGCTCAGTCCTACAGTGCCCAGCTCTGGCTGACAGAACACTGCTGTTGGAATATCGCTGTAATTGATGGTTGCACTGCCCTCGCCATACAAATGGTCGACCAGTACCATGGCTTCTTGAATAGCCACTGGGGTTAGCTGCACCCGATCAATAACATCCCCCAGTGCATAGATGCTGGGCTCGGCTGTGGCAAAAGACTCATCAACCTGAATGGAGCCATTGTTGCGCATCACCACATTGGTTGTTTCCAGCCCCAGCCCTGCTGTATTGGCCTGACGACCTGTGGCGTATAGCACGAGTTCGGTATCAAGAGTTGCGCCTGTATTCAGCGCCACAGACAGTTGGTCAGCGGTTTTGCTGATCTGATTAATTTCGGTATTTAAATGGATATTGACCCCTTTGGCGCTCATACCCTGGGTGACTTTGTCGCTCATTTCGGCATCAAAGGACTTGAGTAGTTTGGGGCCGCGATAGACCAGATGGGTTTCTACGCCAAGTCCATTTAAGATCCCGGCAAACTCAACGGCTATATAGCCACCGCCAACTACCACTGCACTGCTCGGCAGCTTATCGAGAAAAAACATCTCATTGGAACTCAGGGCATGCTCACTGCCGGGAAATTCGGGGATATAGGGCCAGCCGCCGGTGGCCACCAAAATAGTTCGGGCCCGGTAGGTTTCACCATTAACAGTGACAAGATGTGGCCCGGCAATGATTGCGCGGCCATCAAATAACTGGGCACCGCTATTATCGATCAGGCTGTTATAGATACCATTAAGACGTTCAATCTCGGCGGTCTTGTTATCGCGCAATGTTGCCCAGTTAAGCCTCGGTTGACTGTCGACATTCCAGCCAAAGCCTGCGCTGGCATGGAATAGCTCTGAAAACTGGGAGGCATAGACAAATAGTTTTTTCGGCACGCAGCCAACATTGACGCAGGTTCCGCCGAGATACCGCTCTTCGGCCACGGCTACCTTTTTACCTTTTGCTGCAGCCATGCGGGCGGCGCGCACGCCGCCGGAGCCTGCTCCAATGACAAAAAGGTCGTAGTCAAATTCAGTATTCATTCTTAATCCTATACCCTTAACCTTGGGCCTTCTCCGATAAATTAAACCAGGCCAGCTTATCTTGCAGGCTGACCACATGGCCAACAATAATTAATGTGGGTGCTTTGGCTCCTGCAGACCGGACTATATTGGGCAGGCTTTGCAGATCCCCCACAAATACCTGCTGTCTGGCAGAGGTGCCCTTCTCAATCAATGCCGCTGGTGTCTCGGAATCCAGGCCATGCTCCATAAGTTGCTGGCAAATGGTTTCCATGCCATTAAGACCCATATAGAACACCAATGTCTGGTTTGGCTGAACCAGTTCCGGCCAGTTAAGGTCCATTTTTCCGGAGCGCAGATGACCGGCGATAAAGCGCACCGACTGGGCGTGGTCGCGATGGGTCAGCGGTATACCAGCATAGCTGGCGCAGCCTGAGGCGGCTGTAATTCCCGGCACTACCTGAAAAGGAATGCCATGTTCTGCCAAGGTTTCTATCTCTTCGCCGCCACGCCCAAAGATAAAGGGGTCACCGCCTTTTAGTCGCACTACTCGGTTGCCCTCCAGGGCATAATCAACCAGCTTCTGGTTGATATTGTCCTGGGTCACTGGATGGTCCCCTGCGGTCTTGCCTACATAGATACGGGTGGCATCCCGGCGCACCAGATTAAGAACCTCCTTGGACACAAGGCGATCATAGAGCACGATATCCGCCTGCTGCATTAAGCGCAGGGCTTTAAAAGTCAGCAGATCTGGATCGCCGGGGCCGCCGCCGACCAGATAGACTTCACCGGTCTTAAATTCAGAGGTATTCTCGAGCTTGTCCGCCAGCAGCTGTTCTGCCTTATCCAGATTGTTTGCGTAGGCCTGCTCGGCGATGGGGCCGTTAAAAACCTCCTCCCAGAATGCCTTGCGGTCAGCGCCATTGGAAAACTTTGCCTTTACCCGCTCGCGAAAGCTGCCCGCGAGGGAGCCCAGTTTAGCCATGCCCGCAGGCAGCAGGCTTTCGAATCTTGTGCGCAGCAACCGCACTAATACAGGTGCATCACCACCGCTGGAGATTGCAATCTGTATGGGCGAGCGATCGACAATGGAGGGGAAAATCACCGTAGAGAAGCCTGGGTCATCCACCACGTTAGAGAGCATATTGGCGGCCTGGGCATGTTCCGAGACCAGACGATTAAGATCGCGGTCATTAGTTGCCGCAATCACCATAACAGTATCCGGGTAGCCTAAAAGCTGTTTATGCTCATAGGCACCAGTAATAAGCTCAAGTCCATTGCAACCATCAGCTGTATCTTTGGCATCCATGGCAATCAGATCCGGGCAAAAATCCTTGGCGATAATGGTGATATAAGCGCTGGCTTCCTGCACAAGGCGCACTTTGCGCAGGGCGATTTCGCCACCGCCAACCACCAACACGCGGCGACCTTTTAGGTTATGAAATAAAGGTAGGAAATCCATTGTTACTGTCTGTGCCTTTTAAAAAGATAGAGTGACAGAGCAGATATTTAAGCCCGCTCTATACATTAAGAATAATCCCGATTTAACTGGGTTAGCTGATAGCTGTCTGGCCATTCATCAGTGGCTGCAATGCGGCCGGGATAGCAATGGAGCCATCTGCCTGCTGATAGTTTTCCATTACCGCCAGCAATGTGCGACCCACTGCCAGACCGGAGCCGTTTAGAGTGTGCAGCAGCTCCGGTTTGCCATCGGCTTTTCTATAGCGAGCCTTCATGCGGCGTGCCTGGAAGTCGGCAAAATTACTGCAGGACGAAATCTCGCGATATTTTTCCTGAGATGGTAACCACACCTCAATATCATAGGTTTTTGCCGCAGAGAAACCCAGGTCGCCGCCACAGAGCACCACGGTGCGATACGGCAGTTCAAGCTTCTGCAAAATAGCTTCTGCATGGCCTACCAGAGTCTCAAGAGCATCCCAGGATTGCTCCGGATGAACAAACTGCACCATTTCAACCTTCTCAAACTGATGCTGGCGAATCATGCCTCTGGTATCGCGGCCATAGCTGCCAGCTTCACTTCTAAAGCAGGGCGTGTGGGAGACAAATTTAACCGGTAAATCGTCGACAATTTCATTGCGGTAGATATTAGTGATAGGCACTTCCGCGGTGGGGATCAGATAGAACTCGCGCTCATCATCGAGCTTAAACAGATCTTCCTCAAACTTAGGTAGCTGGCCCGTGCCATAGAGGGACTCACGGTTAACTATATAAGGCACATAGACTTCTTCGTAGCCATGTTCCTGAATATGGGTATTGAGCATAAACTGGGTCAGGGCCCGATGTAGGCTTGCCAGCCCGCCACGCATCTGGGAGAAGCGAGAGCCGGTAATTTTGGCGGCAGTATCAAAATCCAGACCATTCAGGGCTGCGCCAAGATCAACATGATCCTTCACCTCAAAATCAAAACTCCGGGGCTCGCCCCAGCGGCGCACTTCTATATTGTCATCCTCATCATTGCCGGCAGGCACAGACTCATGGGGAATATTGGGAATGCCCTGCACCAGATCATCCAGCTGGTCCTGAACCGCGATCAACGCTGCATCAGCTGCGGCAGAATCATTTTTCAGCTGCTCACCTCTGGCCTTTAATGGCTCAATATCTTCGCCCTTGGCTTTGGCTTCACCGATTAGCTTGCCCATGGTTTTGGAATAGCTATTGCGCTCTTGTTGCAGGCTTTCAGCTGCCAGTTGCAATCCTTTGCGCTGAGTCTCGAGGTCTGTAAAAGCCTGTGTATCAAGGTCAAAGCGCTTGATTTTCAGACTATCGGCAACGGCGTGTAAATCCGAACGTAACAGCTTCGGGTCGAGCATGGTGACTTCCTTAAAATTAAATCAAAATAAACGTGTTAGCCAGACCGAAGCAGCAACTGCAGCCAAGCATAAAACAACAGTACCCAGCGCATATATCAGCGCCATAAAAAGATGGCCATTTTGCCACAGACCAAGGGCATCAAGCGAGAATGTTGAGAAAGTAGTGAATGCACCGAGGAAACCGACCATCAGCAGGCTGCGCATTTCTGCGGGCAAGGCGCCCTTCTCTACAATGATCACAAACAGCATGCCCATGACAAAGCTGCCCAGCACATTGACTGACATGGTTGCCCAGGGAAACTTTTGACTGCTGGGGTTAAATATTATGCTGCTGACGCCATAGCGAGCCATAGCCCCCAGAGCACCGCCGACGGCCACGGCTAACCAATGCATTATTGTTGTTCCTTATTTTGTTTGTCGAGTGAGTGCAGGTGGGCCAATTTGGCGCTAATCTGCTTTTCGAGACCGTTATCGGTGGGAAAATAATACTGCTTATCTGCCAGTTCCTCAGGTAGATAATTTTCCCCAGCCGCATAGGCCTCCTGTTCATTGTGGGCGTATCTATAATCTTTGCCGTAGTCCAGCTCTTTCATTAGCTTGGTGGGTGCATTGCGCAGGTGCATGGGCACCTCATAACTTGGCAGGGATTGCACATCAGCCATGGCTGCCTTAAATGCGCCATAAACTGCATTGCTCTTGGCTGCCACGGCACAATAAGTCACTGCCTGGGCCAGAGCTAGCTCACCCTCCGGGCTGCCCAGGCGCTCCTGCACCGACCAGGCATTTAACGCCAACTCCAGCGCACGTGGGTCGGCATTGCCAATATCCTCTGTGGCTATACGCACTACACGACGGGCAATATAAATAGGGTCACAGCCTCCATCCAACATGCGGCACAGCCAGTATAGAGAGGCATCCGGTGATGAGCCTCGCACAGACTTGTGCAGGGCTGAAATCTGGTCGTAAAAGTATTCGCCGCCTTTATCAAAGCGTCTAGTATCTCCCACCAGAACCTGTTCCAGAACGGCGCTATCAATAATCGATTGATCACCCTGTTCAGTCGCAAGGTCGTTGGCAATCTCCAGCAAATTTAAAGCCCGGCGGGCATCACCATCTGCTGCATTGGCCAGCAGATCCAATGCAGCTTTATCCAGCTGTAACTGCTGCTGACCCAGACCGGTTTCGCTATTGGCCAGAGTCTGCTGTATTAGGGCTTTAACCTGATCAGTATCCAGGCTTTTAAGCACATAGACCCTGCAGCGGGACAGCAGTGCATTGTTCAATTCAAAGGATGGATTCTCTGTGGTGGCACCAACAAATACCACAGTGCCATCTTCCACATAGGGCAAAAATGCATCCTGCTGAGATTTGTTAAAGCGATGGACTTCATCGACAAACAATATGGTTTTGCGGCCGCGCAGATCACGCTGTTCTTCGGCTTTTGCTATGGCGGCGCGAATTTCCTTCACCCCGGACAGCACTGCAGAGATACTTTCAAAATGGGCATCGGCGGAGGCGGCAATAATTCTGGCTAATGTTGTTTTGCCCACCCCTGGCGGGCCCCAGAAGATCATTGAGTGCAGGGTTTCGTTTTCGATTGCCTCCCGCAGCGGCTTGCCCGGATCAATCAGATGCTGCTGACCATAAAAACCATCCAGGGTCTGAGGCCGCATGCGTGCGGCCAGAGGCTGATATGGCTGCTGGCTAAACAGGTCAGCTGTCATTGTTGATCACATCAATATCCCCAGGTATCTCAAATTCAAATAAGGCTGCGGGCAGACTGGGGTTGAGCCGGACGTCAGAAAAGGTAATGCGAGTGACCTGCTCCAGGCTATCGGTCAGGCTGATGGATGCTGGCAACTGGTCGACGAAGATAATCTGCAGTTCACTGAACAGACTGCCTTCCTGCTCTGGTGTTAGCTGGAAAACATCGGGAGATAGCTGACGAATAAAGTAGGCACTATCGAGGCGGGTCAGATCACCGGAAAATAAAATGGCTGGCGTCGATTCAATGCTGGCATCAAAAGGCTTTACAATAACCTGTTCCAGATCAGGGTCATAGAGCCACAGTGTCAGGCCATTTGAAATCACCTGCTGGGGCATAGGCTGTTCGACAATCCAGCGCAGATTATTAGGTTGTGCCACCTGAAACAGCCCCTCTGACTGCTGTAGTTGAAAGCCATCGGCATCCGTAACCTGCTGTTTAAATTGGGCTGAGAGACTGCTGATAGGCTGCAAGAGATTTCTCAGTTGCTGGATATCTTCTGCATTGCCACCGGCCTGAATATTGAAGCTGAGCATCAGGCTTATAAGCGGAACTATTGATTGGATCAGGCGCATATATGATTATCCGGTAGTCCTTTTTAGGATTTTGGCGACAGTATCTCTCTGCTGCCATTACTGCCCATGGGACTGACCACACCTGCAGCTTCCATCTGTTCTATGAGGCGCGCGGCGCGGTTGTAACCCACGCGCAATTTTCTCTGCACTGATGAGATCGAGGCCTTGCGGCTTTCCAGAACAAAGGCCACTGCTTCGTCGTAAAGCGGATCTGCCTCTGGGTCATCCTCACCCTCTTCGCCGCCGCTAAACCCGGGAACTGGTATGGATGACACCATAGCCTCGTCGGTGATTTCTTCTAGATAGTTAGGCGCGCCCCGCCGCTTCCAGTCGGCGACGACTTTGTGCACCTCATGGTCGTCGACAAAACAGCCGTGGATACGTTCTGGAACGCTGGTGCCCGGTGGCAGGTAAAGCATATCGCCATGGCCCAGCAGTTGCTCTGCTCCGCCCTGGTCGAGAATAGTTCTAGAATCAATTTTTGATGATACCTGGAAGGCTATGCGCGATGGCACATTGGCTTTGATCAGTCCGGTAATCACATCCACTGAGGGGCGCTGGGTCGCCAGTATCAGATGTATGCCTGCGGCTCGGGCCTTCTGGGCGATGCGGGCAATAAGCTGCTCTACCTTTTTGCCGACGATCATCATCATATCGGCAAATTCATCAATTACGACGACTATGTAGGGCAGTGTCTCCAGCAGCGGCGCTTCCGGGGCTTCCTGGGTGCTGTCCCAACCCATTTCCTCTGGATTAAAGGTCCACAGCGGGTCGCTGATGGGGTTGCCGGCCTTGATGGCGTCTTCAATTTTGCGGTTGTAACCTGCCAGGTTGCGCACGCCCAGTGCTGCCATCAGTTTGTAGCGCCGCTCCATCTCGCCAACGCACCAGCGCAGACCACTGGCGGCATCTTTCATATCGGTAATCACTGGCGTCAGCAAGTGGGGAATATCGTCATAAACTGACAGCTCAAGCATTTTGGGGTCGATCAGGATCAGCTTTACTTCATCCGGGGACGCTTTAAACAGCAGACTCAGCAACATAGCATTAATACCGACGGATTTACCTGAACCTGTGGTACCTGCCACCAGCAGATGGGGCATGCGTGCCAGGTCGGCAACCGCTGGCACACCGGCGATATCATGGCCGAGTGCCAATGTCAGGGGTGAGCTTGAGCGGTCGTAAGCTTCCGATGATAGCACTTCGCTAAGGCGCACCATTTCACGTTTTTCATTGGGGATTTCAATGCCCACCACAGATTTGCCGGGAATAACCTCGACCACGCGCACACTGATAACTGCCATTGAGCGTGCCAGATCCTTTGCGAGACCGCTGATACGACTGACTTTCACCCCTGCGGCAGGCTGAATCTCAAACCTTGTGACCACGGGCCCGGGCAGTACTTCGACCACCTCTGCTTTAATACCAAAGTCCTGTAATTTTAATTCCAGAAGCCGCGACAGGTGCTCAAGTGATTCTTCGGAATACCCGGAGTCGGCACTTTTATTACTGGCATCCAATAGGTTGAGCTGTGGCAGAGAGCCTGCCACATCGGCGTCGGCAAATAATGTCTGTTGTTTTTCGCGCTCAATTCTGGGGCTCACCTGGGGCTTGGCTACCGGGGTCTTAATAGTTGGAGGCAGGCGCTGTTTTTTCGACTTGGCGACGGCCTCCACTTTGACCTGTCGCTCTGACAGTGCTTCCTGAGACTGGCGCAGCTCTTCTTTATTGCGTTTGCGCTCGGCCATATAGCTGGAGAACCTGTGGCTGAGGTCAATGGCGCTGCTGCCGATACGATCAATCAGCTGAATCCAGGAGATATCGGCGAATACGGTCAGACCAAACAGGAACAGGGCCATGAGTATTAAGGTGCTGCCGGTATAGCTGAAGGCCGCCATGCTGGCATCGCCGATACTTTTACCCAGAATACCACCGGGGCCTTCAGGGTAACTGTGGGCCATATCGGCAAATTGGATATTGGCCAATGAGGTGGCGCTAATCATAACCAGCGCGAAACCGATAAGGCGAAGTATAAAGGTGACGGAATCAAACTCGTCTGATTCCCGCAAGAAATGTGTGCGCAGTATCTGTAGTGCTCGCAGGGCCAGCAGCACTGGGAATAGATATGAGATGGCACCGAAGAAGCGCAGAAACATATCGGCGGTATTGGCACCCACAGGCCCCACTGCATTGGCTACCTGGCCGCTAGTGGTGGCATGTCCCCAGCTGGCATCATTGGCTGAGTAAGTTAACAGAGCCAACAACAGGATCACGCAGAGTACGATCCAGCTGATCAACCCTCCCTCGGCTACCAGCCTCTTGATTCGCGAGCTGCTGGCAATATCGCTGGATATTGGGGCTTTATCTTGTTTAGTTGTCTGCCTGGCCAATGGGGGCCCTTCCCTGAATAAGTTTAGGCGCCAAGTGTAGCTGATTCTCCTGTAAACCGCATGCCGCAGAGGCCGATATTAACTAACTATGTAAGGAATTTAAAAAACCTATTTGGTGATGGCGACGGGATTCATTATCATACGCAGCCTGAGAGTTTCCCGCGGCGAATATTCGCCACCCAACTACCCATAGAGATTGTTTTATGTCCGATTCACAGCATTATCCATTGATTATTCTTGGTTCTGGCCCAGCTGGCTGGACCGCCGCAGTCTATGCCGCCCGAGCCAACCTCAACCCGGTTGTAATCACTGGTATTCAGCAAGGTGGTCAATTGACTACGACCACGGATGTGGACAACTGGCCTGGTGATGCCGACGGCGTGCAGGGGCCGGATCTGATGGTGCGCATGCAAAAGCACGCGGAGCGTTTTGATACCAAGACTATTTTTGATCATATCGACTCTGTTGATGTGTCGAAAAAGCCATTTACGCTGGTAGGTACAAGCAGCTACACCTGCGATGCGCTGATTATTGCAACGGGCGCTTCGGCCCAGTATCTGGGACTGCCCTCTGAAGAGGCATTTATGGGTAAGGGGGTTTCCGCCTGTGCGACCTGTGATGGTTTCTTTTACCGCAACCAGAAGGTTGCTGTGATCGGTGGCGGCAATACGGCGGTTGAAGAGGCTCTGTATTTGTCTAACATTTGTTCTGAGGTGGTTCTGGTGCACAGGCGTGATGCCTTGCGTGCCGAGAAGATGCTGCAGGACAAATTATTTGAGAAAGAAAAAAATGGCAATATCAGCATTGAATGGAACCAGAATCTGGGTGAAGTGCTGGGTGATGATGCCGGTGTTACTGGTATTCAGCTTGTCGACAGCAATGGCGACAAGACCAAGCAGATTGATGTGATGGGTGTGTTTATTGCCATTGGCCACAAACCCAATACAGATATATTTACCGATAAGCTGGATATGAAAGATGGTTATCTGACCATTGCTGGTGGTCTGGCGGGCAATGCCACGGAAACTAGCGTCAAAGGTGTGTTTGCTGCTGGTGATGTGGCTGATCATGTCTATCGTCAGGCGGTTACCTCTGCGGGCAGCGGCTGTATGGCAGCTCTGGATGCCGAGCGGTTTCTCGATCAGTAATCTGATCTTATGAATCTGTGCTTGCTGGATTCGGATTCTCCATGCTTTCCCAACCCCAATACTGCAGTCGAGGAGCCCGATGGGCTTCTCGCTGTGGGTGGCAACCTCAGTCCGTCCACGCTAATGTCGGCATACCGGCAGGGTATTTTTCCCTGGTATCAGGATGATGACCCTATTCTGTGGTGGAGCCCTGCCAGCCGCTGTGTGTTAATTCCCGAGCAGCTACATATTTCCAGAAGTCTGCGGCGCTGCCTGCGTCAGGGCCAGTTTCGAGTCAGTACTGACGAGGCCTTTGCCCAGGTAGTTGAAGCCTGTGCTGCGCCTCGCACTGATGATACTGGTACCTGGATCATTGATGAAATGATTGAGGCCTATTGCCAGTTACATCAGGTCGGTTATGCCCATTCGGTAGAGGTCTGGGCTGGGGATAAGCTGGCTGGTGGTATTTATGGGGTGGCTGTCGGCAGTGTTTTCTGTGGTGAGTCGATGTTTAGCGGACGCACCAATGGCTCTAAAGTGGCCATGGCCTATCTGTGCCAATGGCTAATTGGTCAGAAGTTTAACCTGTTGGATTGCCAGATCAACAACCCTCACCTCGAGCAAATGGGGGCTCAGTCAATGCCCCGTGAGCAATACCTCAACTGGCTTGCAGCACACCGCGACAGCGGTTTGCATTGGCCCGAGGCCAGACCAGTAAGCTGGTAGGCATTGAGTAACTGCAGCCTATCAACTAGGCTTAGGGTTTAATTAACTTGGGGTTTTAATCAACCTGAGTGTTAATTCAAAGTTGAGCCGCTTCTATTATGACTAGAGACATTTCTCCAGATATTGGCAAGATCAGATTGCTGCTAACCGAGCCTCATGAATGCAGCTATCTTGAGCAGCGTCAGTCGACAACTGCCTTTGTGGATCCTGATATCGCCATTAGCTCGGAGCTCTACGGGCGCATGAGTGCCATGGGCTTTCGGCGCAGCGGCCCCTATCTTTATTCACCATTTTGCACCGACTGTAAATCCTGCATACCTGCACGCATACCTGTGGAGGCTTTTGTCCCTAGTCGCTCCCAGAAGCGCTGTCTTAAGCGCAACCAGGACGTCCAGGTCAAGCAGGTCTCAACGCTGGATTTTGACGAGCACTACCCTGTGTACGACCGCTATATTCGCGGTCGCCATTATCAGGGGGATATGTTTCCTCCTTCCCGCACCCAGTTTGAGCAATTTCTCGGCAACGCTTGGGAATGTACTGGTTTTCTTGAGTTGCGAGTAGATGGAGAGTTGATTGGTTGCGCTGTTGTGGACAGTCTACCGAATGCCCTGTCGGCTATTTATACCTATTTTGAACCGGACCAGTCGACCCGTGGGCTGGGTAACCTGGCGGTATTATTGCAGATCAATCTGGCTCAGGAATTAGCTATGGATTATCTCTATCTTGGCTATTGGATTTCTGACTGCCAAAAAATGAGTTACAAAACCAACTACAGTCCATTGGAATTGCTGCAGGAAAATACCTGGCGTTTGCACGAATGACTTTGCTAAAGCTGCGATTTTAGGGCAAACTGCGCCCTTTTTTACAGGCATGATAATTACGTATGGCGAAGGAAGATCACATTGAATTTGAAGGCGAGGTCATTGATACCCTGCCGAACACCACTTTTAGAGTCAAGCTCGAAAACGACCATGTTATTATTGCGCATATTTCGGGCAAGATGCGCAAGCATTATATCCGCATTCTGACTGGGGATAAGGTCAAGGTTGAGATGACTCCCTATGACCTGACCAAAGGTCGTATTACCTTCCGCGAGCGCTAGCCCGAACCAGCTTCTTCAGCGATTTTATCGAAGACAAAAAAACGAGATAACCTGGGTTATCTCGTTCTCGTATACTCCGTATTTGGCTAGCACTTTTGCCTACTAGGGCTTATTTTGCCTCGGTTGAAACAGCTAGCTGGTTGTCTTCTACTGTCACAAACACTGTACCACCCTTGTCTGCAAGGCTGCCGAACAGCACTTCTTCCGCCAGGGGCTTCTTGATCTTCTCCTGAATCAGTCGGTCCATGGGGCGAGCGCCCATTTTGGCATCATAGCCATTTTCTGCCAGCCACAGTCGCGCGTCATCGTCCACATCGAGAAACACCTTTTTCTCGTCGAGCTGGGACTGCAACTGCACCAGAAATTTATCCACCACGGTTTGAATGACTTTCAGACTAAGCTCACCAAACTGCACAATGCTATCAAGCCTGTTGCGGAACTCCGGCGTAAACATCTTTTTAATGGCTTCCATACCGTCGGTGGCATGGTCCTGCTTGGAGAAGCCAATTGAGGCGCGACTCATCAGTTCTGCGCCGGCATTGGTGGTCATAATCAGAATCACATTGCGGAAATCTGCTTTGCGACCATTGTTGTCGGTCAGGGTGCCGTGATCCATCACCTGCAGTAGCAGATTAAACACATCTGGATGGGCTTTCTCGACCTCATCTAAAAGAATAACGGAATGTGGTTGCTTGGTGACGGCCTCTGTCAGCAAACCACCCTGATCGTAACCAACATAACCTGGAGGTGCACCAATTAGCCTGGAGACCGTGTGGCGCTCCATATATTCAGACATATCAAAGCGCACCAGCTCGACGCCCAATACATTGGCCAGCTGACGGCTCACTTCGGTTTTACCAACACCTGTGGGCCCGGCAAACAGGAAGCTGCCTATGGGTTTTTCACCTTCACGCAAGCCAGCGCGAGCAAGCTTGATCGAGGTTGCCAGTGCATCGATAGCTGGATCCTGACCGAATACTACCATTTTAAGCTTTTCAGCCAGGCCCTTAAGCTGGGCTTTGTCCGAGCTGGACACGCTCTTAGCTGGAATGCGGGCGATCTTGGAGATAACCAGTTCAATATCACTGACACCAATGGTCTTTTTGCGTCGCGATTCAGGCTGCAGGCGCTGGTAGGCCCCTGCTTCATCTATCACATCAATCGCCTTGTCCGGCAGAAAGCGGTCATTAATATGGCGGCTGGATAGCTCGGCTGCCACTTTGAGCGCGGGGTTGGTAAACTTGAGGTCATGGTGATCTTCAAATCTGGACTTCAGACCTTTAAGAATTTCATAGGTCTCCTGAATGCTGGGCTCTGGTACATCTATCTTCTGGAAGCGTCGAGACAAAGCATTGTCTTTCTCAAAGATACCACGGTATTCCTGATAGGTGGTTGAGCCGACACAGCGCAACTGCCCTGACGAGAGCAGCGGTTTGAGCAGGTTGGATGCATCCATCACCCCACCGGATGCAGCACCTGCACCAATAATAGTGTGGATCTCATCGATAAAGAGTATGGATTTTTCTTTCTTGACCAGCTCGGCAATAATCCCTTTGAGACGTTTTTCAAAATCACCGCGATATTTGGTACCTGCCAGTAATGAACCCATGTCGAGACTGTAAACCACACTGTTCTGCATTGGCTCAGGAACATTGCCCTCGACAATCAGTTTGGCCAAACCCTCGGCAATGGCGGTTTTACCAACACCGGATTCGCCTACTAACAGTGGATTGTTCTTGCGCCGCCGGATAAGTATCTGGCTGACCCGCTCGACTTCGGCACTGCGTCCTATCAGAGGGTCGATACGCCCTTGTGTGGCCTGTTCATTGAGATTTATGGCAAACTGGCTGAGCAGGCTTTCCTCTTGTTCCTGGCCAGTTTCGTTATCAGATGTGGCCTCTTCGTGGGAGTCGGGGCCATGGTCGGCCTGATCGGCATATTTGGAAATACCATGGGAGATGTAGTTAACCACATCTATACGAGCAACATTCTGCAGTCGCAGGAAATAAACAGCCTGGCTCTCCTGCTCTGAAAATATGGCTACCACTACATTGGCACCCATTACTTCGCTATTGTTGGCGGAATTAACCTGAAAAACAGCTCGCTGTAACACTCGCTGGAAACCGTGGGTGGGCTGGGTCTCCTGCTCTAGCTGAGTCTCGGGAATAGTGGGAATGGTGGAATCGATAAATTCGATCAGGTCCTGGCGCAGAATATCCAGGTCGGCACCGCAGGCCCTAAGCACATTGGAAGCGGAAGCGTCGTCGAGCAATGCCAACAGTAGATGTTCCACGGTCATAAACTCATGCCGTTTCTCACGTGCATTTTTAAACGCCAGATTGAGGGTGACTTCAAGTTCTCTACTTAACATAATTATGACTCTTCGTCGTCGTTACAGGGTTCTATTTCACACAGAAGCGGATGCTGGTGGTCCATCGAGTATTGATTTACTACTGCCGCTTTCGTCTCTGCTACATCTTCAGTATAGATGCCACAGACGCCCTTTCCCTCGGTGTGTATTTTAAGCATGATTCGAGTCGCATTTTCCCTCGACTTATAAAAAAACTGTTCGATTAGCTCAACTACAAATTCCATTGGTGTGTAATCATCATTTAACAGTACTACCTGAAACATACGGGGCTTTTTTAACTTTGGCCTTGATTGTTCGACCACAGTATCGCTTTCATGTTGCCAAATTGGTGAATTTTCTTTTTCGCTCATATCAAAACAGCCGAATACTTATCAGTAAAAGAGTGCCGACATCTTACATCAGAACAGTGCAGCTAAAAACCGACGAGCGGTACTTGACAGAAAATTACAGATATTTAGAGTTATGTTGCCTCTAAGAAAAGCAACGAATGAGCGTCATGATGTTCGCTCTCTACAATAACGCTTCAACGGACGAAGGCGACAGGTTATGTCAAATACAGGAACAATAAAATGGTTCAGTAACGCCAAAGGGTTTGGCTTTATTATCCCAGAAGGCGGTGAAGGCGATATTTTTGTGCACTACAGTGCAATAAATGTTGAAGGATACAAGACTCTCAAAGCAGGTCAGGCGGTGACCTATGAGGTCCAGCGCGGAAACAAGGGCTTACATGCCACTAATATTATTCCGTTTGACCCTAGTGTTGAGCCTGAGGACGATCCTCTAGACTCGGCTGAAGACTCAGCTGTCAAGACCGCTCTGGTCTAGAGCAACAGCGAAGCAGAGAATAAAAAAACCGGTGCTGATAATCAGTACCGGTTTTTTTCATCGAGCCAGGCTGGTGACTACATATTTGCGATCATGGCATCACCAAATTCTGAACAGGACATCAGAGTAGCGTCGTCCATCAGTCGCTCAAAATCATAGGTTACTTTCTTCTCTGAGATAGCGCCTTCGATACCTTTAACAACCAGATCAGCCGCTTCGCCCCAACCGAGGTGACGCAGCATCATTTCTGCAGACAGGATCAGTGAGCCTGGGTTTACCTTGTCCTGACCTGCGTACTTGGGTGCAGTACCGTGGGTAGCTTCAAAGATTGCAACGTCGTCAGACAGATTGGCGCCCGGTGCTATACCGATACCACCTACCTGAGCTGCCAGAGCGTCAGAGATGTAGTCGCCATTGAGGTTTAATGTAGCCAGAACTGAGTACTCGTCTGGGCGCAGAATAATCTGCTGTAGCATGGCGTCGGCGATCACATCTTTGATAATAATATCTTCGCCAGTGTTAGGGTTTTTAACCACATGCCAGGGGCCACCATCCAGAGGCTCACCACCAAACTGCTCTACAGCAACTTCATAGCCCCAGTCGCAGAATGCGCCTTCGGTGAACTTCATAATATTGCCTTTGTGCACCAAAGTGACGCTTGGCTTGTTCTGGTCAATGGCATATTGGATCGCTTTGCTGACCAGGCGCTTGGTGCCCTGCTCTGATACAGGCTTAACACCAATACCACAGTTTTCGTCAAAACGAATCTTGGTCACGCTCATCTCGTCTTGCAGGAACTTGATAACCTTGGTGGCTTCTTCAGTACCGGCGCGCCATTCAATACCGGCGTAAATATCTTCAGAGTTTTCACGGAAGATACACATATCTACCTTGTTGGGTTCTTTAACTGGTGAAGGCACACCTTCAAACCAACGCACTGGACGCTGACAAACAAACAGGTCGAGTTCCTGGCGCAATGCTACGTTGAGGGATCTAAAACCACCGCCAACAGGTGTGGTCAGGGGGCCTTTGATGGAAACCGCATAGTCTTTAACGGCTTCCAGAGTTTCTGCAGGGAACCAATCGCCTTCATACAGCTCTGCCGCTTTTTCGCCGCAGTAAACTTCCATCCAGGAGATCTGCTTGCTGCCGTCGTAGGCTTTTGCTACAGCAGCATCAATGACTTTAACCATTACTGGAGTGATATCGACACCAATACCATCTCCTTCAATAAATGGGATGATTGGATGGTTAGGTACGTTGAGCGAGAAGTCAGCATTGACTGTGATTTTTTCACCAGATTGTGGAACCTGGATATGTTGGTAACCCATTATAATCTCCGAGAAAGATAAGCTTTAAGTTGTGTTTTGTAAAAAATTTACCAGATGGCGTTATTTTAGCATGAGTTCTTCGGTTTTTTGTAACCCTGTTTCATTTACAATGGGTATAAATGGAGAAAATAATGCCCCCCAGACTGATTTTATTAAATAAGCCCTATCAGGTGCTGAGCCAGTTCACCGACAACTCTGGTAAACAGACTCTGGCTGAGTTTGTGGATATAAAATCTGTCTACCCTGCCGGCCGCCTTGACTACGATTCTGAGGGACTTTTGCTACTCACAGACGACGGCAAACTCCAGGCTCAGATTAGCCACCCAAAATACAAGCTGCGCAAAACCTACTGGGCGCAGGTGGAAGGCAGCGCAACCCAGGCCCATTGTGATGCTCTCTGTGCTGGGGTGGTATTAAAAGACGGCCCTGCCCGTGCAGTTTCCTGCAGGCTTATTCCTGAACCAGACCTGTGGCCGCGCAATCCACCTATTCGCGTGCGCAAGTCAATCCCAGATAGCTGGATTGAGCTTGTTATTGCTGAGGGTCGCAATCGGCAGGTGCGCAGAATGACTGCAGCAGTTGACTTGCCTTGCCTGCGACTGGTGCGGGCTGCCATAGGTGAATGGACACTGCAGGATTTACAGCCAGGCGAGTATCGTTTGGTTGAAGCCCCTGCCAGTGGTTTTAACAGCAGATAACAAGGACATTACCATGCCAGACCGGATACATCTTACCGTTGCAACTGTGGTTGAGAAAGATGACCGCTATCTAATGGTCAAGGAAACCAAGTTTGGTCGCCAGATGATTAATCAGCCCGCCGGTCATGTGGAGCCTGGGGAGGATATTTTGCGAGCTGCGGTACGTGAAACATTGGAGGAGACAGGCTGGGATGTCTCGATCAGCGGTTTTCTCGGTATTTCCACCTACTACGCAAAGAGCAATGGGGTCACTTACTACCGGATGAGCTTTGTTGCTAGGGCAATAAATTTCAACTCGGAATCAGAGCTGGATTCCGATATTGATTGCGCATTGTGGATGTCACTTGAAGAAATTGAGGCGGAAAAACATCGATTGCGCAGCGAGATGGTATTGGGTTGTATTGAAGATTATCGCGCCGGGCGCATTTTTCCTTTGGAAATATTTCGCAACGAATTATAGTACCCCCCAGTTTTAGCAGCTTGATAGCAGAGAGTTCATGAGTGCAATGGAAAAAGTTATTGTCGGCATGTCCGGCGGCGTCGATTCATCGGTGGCCGCGCTTTTGCTGATCCAGCAGGGTTATCAGGTCGAAGGCCTGTTTATGAAGAACTGGGATGAAGATGATGGCTCGGAATACTGCACTGCTAAAGCGGACCTCGCCGATGCCCAGCAGGTTTGTGACCGGCTTAATATTGTCCTGCATACGGCTAATTTTGCCGCAGATTACTGGGACAATGTATTTGAGTACTTTCTTGCAGAGTACCGCGCCGGACGCACACCAAACCCGGATATCCTGTGCAACCGTGAGATCAAATTCAAAGTATTTCTCGATTATGCGCAAATTCTTGGCGCTGATTATATTGCCACCGGCCATTACACCAGACTCGCCAGTCAGGATGGTCAGGCCCGGCTGCTAAAAGGTCTGGATAACAATAAAGACCAGAGCTACTTCTTGCATGCAGTGCCAGAGGCTGCATTTGCCAGGTCGTTATTTCCTGTGGGTGAACTGCAAAAGTCGGAGGTTCGCGCCCTAGCAGACAAGCATGGGTTTGTTACCTCAACCAAAAAAGACAGCACTGGTATTTGTTTTATCGGCGAGCGTCGCTTTAAAGATTTCCTTGAGCAGTACCTGCCCGCTCAACCTGGCGAGATGCGCACTCCCGAGGGGTTGCTTATGGGTGAGCACCAGGGGTTGATGTTCTATACCCTGGGCCAGCGTCAGGGCCTTGGTATTGGCGGGGTAAAAGATAGCAGCGAGGAGCCCTGGTACACATTGGATAAGGATCTGGACAATAATATTCTTATTGTCGGCCAGGGATCCCAGCACCAGCTGCTATTTACCGACTGTCTGGCTGCCAGTGAAATTAACTGGATTAACGGAGTACCGGAACAACCATTCCAGTGTTGGGCAAAGACTCGCTATCGACAGCCGGATCAGCAGTGCTGGGTGTCCAGTATAGAAAATGGCTCCTGCCAGGTCAGTTTTGATCAACCCCAGAGGGCCGTCACCCCCGGGCAGTCAGTGGTGTTTTATCTCGACGATCACTGTCTTGGCGGCGGCACGATCGAATCCACCTGGAACAGTAACCCCTAATATGTTTTTTTCTAAACCTACCACAGAGCAGGCCGTGGCTCTGGCCGCTGTATTTCAAGCCTGCGAGCTGGTGGCTGATCTGGCTCATACCGGGGAAGCCCCGACTGCAGCCCTGGAACTGGGCATGAGTTCACTGCTTAACCAGACACCGGATTCCATTGAGCAGCTCTATGGCCCCTTGGCTAATCTGGAGCTTGGCATACAGTCAATGAGCGCCCTGTTTGGCGGTGACAGTCCAGCTCTGCAGCATCGACCAGAGGTGTTGCGCTATGTGGTTTCCATATTGTTTTTGGCGCGCAAACTCTCCAGGGATAAAGATCGCCTCAATCATATTGCCGAAGGCATCGGACAAGCGGCTCGTCAGGCGGAACATTTTTCCATTACCCATGATAATGTCTACAGCAATATCGCTGCGCTCTATGAGCAATGGGTCAGCACATTATCAATGCGTATTCAGGTTGCTGGCTCTGCCGCCTATTTGCGTCAGCCAGGCATAGCCCGACGCATTCGCTGTCAGCTGTTTGCTGCCATCAGAAGTGCTTTTTTATGGCAACAGCTCGGTGGTGCCCAATCCCATATTATGCTGCGGCGCAAAGCCCTGGCTCGGGCTTTACCCCGGTTGTAGATATTAGAATTGCAGGCAATCAGCCTCAATTCATTTATGAAATCCGCTGGGCTTTCCGGTATTATGGCGCCCTAATTTAGCCACCGACTCGGACCTTTAATATGGATAAAATCGCCCTCACTGCTCTCACTGCTATTTCACCCATCGATGGTCGATATGGCGCTAAGACGGAGCGCCTGCGCACCGTGTTTAGTGAGTATGGGTTAATCCGTTATCGGGTGATGGTTGAGGTGCGCTGGTTGCAGCATCTTGCGGCTAACAGTCAAATTGCCGAAGTGGCCGCATTTTCACCTGAGGCCAATGCCGCTTTAAATAACTTGGTTGATAAGTTTACGATTGAACAGGCGTTGCGTATCAAAGAGATTGAGCGCACCACCAACCATGATGTTAAGGCGGTTGAATATCTGATCAAGGAAACCATCGCAGATAACCCTGAGTTAAATGCAGTCTCTGAGTTTGTTCACTTTGCCTGCACCTCGGAAGATATCAATAATCTGTCCCACGCCCTCATGCTTAAAGAGGGTCGGGATCAGGTGATGGTCCCTGCCCTGCAGCAAATTGCCGACACATTGTCGGCCATGGCCCATGAGTTTGCCAATGTGCCCATGCTCTCGCGCACCCATGGTCAAACCGCCTCCCCCACAACTGTGGGCAAAGAGTTCGCCAATGTGGCCTATCGCCTTAAGCGGCAGATCAGCCTGATTTCAGCTGTGCCTATGCTGGGCAAGATCAACGGTGCCGTGGGTAACTACAATGCCCATATCAGTGCCTACCCTGAAATAGACTGGGCACAGAGTGCGAAACAGTTTATTGAGCAACTCGATCTTGAGCTCAATCCCTACACCACCCAGATCGAACCCCATGATTATATGGCTGAGTTATTTGACGGGCTGGCCAGAGCCAACACTATCCTGATTGATTTTTCCCGGGATATTTGGGGTTACATCTCCATGGGTTATTTCAAGCAGAAAACAATTGCTGGCGAAGTGGGCTCATCTACCATGCCCCATAAAGTTAACCCTATCGATTTCGAAAATGCCGAGGGCAATATGGGACTTGCCAACGCCATCTATGGGCATCTGGCCACCAAGCTGCCTGTGTCCCGCTGGCAGCGAGATCTTACGGATTCTACTGTGCTGCGCAATATGGGCGTAGGTCTGGGTTACAGCATGATTGCCTGTGCTTCTCTGGACAAAGGTATTGGCAAATTGCAGCTCAACAATGAACGTTTGGCAGCAGATCTCGATGCCAGCTGGGAAGTGTTAGCTGAGCCGATTCAAACAGTTATGCGCCGCTACGGCATTGAAGAGCCCTATGAGAAACTTAAAGCCCTGACCAGAGGCAATGTAATGGATCAGGCTACTATACAGGCATTTATCGATACTCTGGATATGCCTGAACAGGCCAAAACCGAACTTAAAAAGCTGACCCCGGCTCTGTATACAGGCAATGCCGGGCAGCAGGCAACAGACCTTTAAGGGCCAAACCAATGGCCGATTTCCCTATTCTTGGTGACATAGGCGCGGAGGAGTTTCTCGCCGATTATTGGCAGAAAAAACCGCTGCTGGTGCGCGGTGCTATAACAGACTTTGAGCCACCTGTTGATGGTGATGAGCTGGCTGGCCTGGCTCTCGAGCCAGAGGTGGAGTCCAGACTGATTGTCGGCTCGGACTGGCAGATGGAACAGGGTCCATTTGATGAGTCGCGCTTTGCCAGCCTGCCACCGTCAAATTGGTCACTGCTGGTTCAGGCGGTGGATCTATGGGTACCTGAAGTCGCCGAGCTGTTGCAGCACTTCGGTTTTCTGCCCCCCTGGCGTATCGACGATATTATGGTTAGCTATGCTGAGGATGGCGGCGGTGTCGGCCCGCATTTTGACTACTATGATGTTTTTCTTCTGCAGGGCAGTGGCCGGCGCAAATGGCAGATCGGTCAGCATTGCGACAGCAATAGTCCCGTGGCAGATAATGCCAATCTAAAAATACTGGCTGATTTTGCTGCTACAGATGAATGGATTCTGGAGCCGGGAGATATGCTTTATATACCGCCTAAAGTAGCTCATTGGGGCACTGCTGTAGGCGACTGCACTACGTTCTCTATTGGCTTTAGGGCGCCAGCCGCCACCGAGATGCTCGACGATCTGGCCACCGAGTTGCTTAGTCGTGGCCAGGCACCGACATTTTTGACTGACCCACCATTGCGGCCTGAGATGGCTCGCGCCAGTATTTCACCGGCCTATATAGCCCAGGTCCGATCTCTGCTGTTGGAGACATTAAATGATGATCAGCTACTGGCGGAATGGTTTGCCCAGTATATGACAGAGCCAAAGTACCCAATGCTTTTGGATGAGACTGGAGAGAAACGCACCGCCTCTGTCCAGACTTTTGAGTCTGACGGCTCTGCAGTGATCAGCCATTACGAAAATGGCCTGAAAGCTTAGCTTAGGCTTCTAAGGCACATCTTTTAAAGAGGAGCTGTTTAAGGGCTCTCAGCCGCCACAGCACCAGCACCATGCCTGCGGCTATCTGCTGCTCCATGGAGTCGACCATCGATATGTCTGTGAATGCTCTGGGAGGCACCCAGACGGCCAGTGCTGTCATTGAGAATATGTCCCATATCGCGCAATACTGCTTTGCTGTCCTCAGAGAGCCCCGGCTCATAATAAATATTGTCCGGCAGCCATTGATGGTGGATTCTTGGGGCTCTGGTCGCTTCGGCAATATTCATATCAAACTCAATAACATTGAGCAGCATCTGCATCACGATAGTAATAATAGTGCTGCCGCCGGGGCTGCCTGTCGCCAGCATGGGCTCATCCTCGGCGTTGAACACAATGGTGGGTGTCATAGAACTGAGTGGTCGCTTGCCCGGCTGGATACCATTGGCGATACCACCCACCAGTCCATAGCCATTGGGGAACCCTGGCTTGGATGAGAAATCATCCATTTCATTGTTTAGCAGAAACCCGGCACTGGCCACAGAAATGCCGCTGCCATAGGAAAAATTCAGAGTATAGGTGTTGCTGACCACATTGCCCCAGCGATCCCAGGTGCTGAAGTGGGTTGTCTCAGTGCTCTCTGGCTGCTGTTGGCTGCGCTCCACAGGACGATCCACCTCCCTGAGTCCCGGCTGGATATCTGCCGAGCGGCTGGAGGTCTCTGGATTGATTTGCTTGCGCAAGTTAGCCGCATAGCCCTTGTCGATAAGCTGAGCCACAGGTACCGGGAAAAAGTCCGGGTCACCCAGATACAGGCTGCGATCTGCATAGGCCCGACGCATGGTCTCGACCAGCCGGTGAATGTAAGCGGCACTGTTGTGCCCCATACCTTTGAGGTCCCAGCCCTCAAGAATATTAAGCATCTGTACAAGGTGCACGCCACCGGAGGATGGCGGCGGCATGGCGCAGAGGCGGTGGTCGCGGAAACTGCCACAGACTGGTGTTCGCTCAACCACTCTGTAGTTGGCAAGATCCTGTTTGCTGATCAGTCCCCCGGAGCGCTGCATCTGATCCACGATCAAATCTGCAGTTTTGCCCTGATAAAAGTCTTTGCCTCTACTAGTCATAATTCTTGTCAAAGTATTGGCCAGATCTTTTTGTACCAGCTTATCTCTGTGTTGATACAGCGAGCCATCAGCTTTGTAAAAATATTTTTTCGAGCCGGGATCCCTCTGTAGTCGATCTGCTCGGGAGCGCAGAGAATCTGACAGGTCGGGGCCAACGGCGAAACCATTGCGGGCCAGTTTAATGGCGGGTCTTAGCACCTGCCTCAGGCTCAGCACGCCATAATTTTCCTGGGCATATATAAGTCCGGCCACGGTGCCGGGAACTCCGGAAGAAAGGATGCTAAACCGGGCTTTAAGATTATCCACATCCCCTTCGCCGTCGAGAAACATATCCCTAAAAGCTTCTCCGGGAGCCATCTCGCGGTAGTCGATGGCAATGGTTTTGTTGCTCTCGGCCAGATGAACCATCATAAAACCGCCACCACCAAGATTGCCCGCCCGGGGTAATGTCACGGCTAGAGCAAATCCTGTGGCCACTGCAGCATCGACGGCATTTCCGCCCTGGGCGAGTATCTCTGCCCCTACCCGACTGGCAATCATATCCTGTGAAACCACCATGCCGGATTCACTGATAACCGGATGGCTGAGTGCCTTGCCGCCCAGTAGAGGACCTTTGTCGGCCATGCTGTTATCAGCAAGAGTTGTTGGGCTTAGCAGGAGGCCACTGAGGAATGTGACAAAGGCAAAAATTAGCTTTTTCATAATGGTTCGAGTCGGTCGATCTGGTTGGCGCTATTCTTCTCCAATAATGCTGCAAACACAATAAAAACTCAGACTGTTAAGTCATTATTGTGACAATTATTAGTGATCGTATAGTTAGACGTCAGCAAAGAGCTGTGGGAGCAATAGCGGCAGGCATGATTCTGATGGTCAGTGATTATTCCAGTGGTTCAGCGGAAACCACCACTCCGTTATTGTCGGCATAGAGATATTCCCCGGGAACAAAGGTCAGTCCACCAAAGGTCACCGGAATATCAATTTCGCCGATATCCTTTTTCTCGGTCTTTAGCGGATGTACACCAAGGGCCTGTACGCCAATATCTGTCGCCATAATTTTATCCACGTCGCGGATACAGCCATAGATAATAATCCCGGACCAGCCATTGCTTGAGGCTTTCTCCGCCAGCATATCGCCGAGACAGGCGCGGCGCATACTGCCGCCGCCATCCACCACCAGTACACGGCCTTCACCTGGAGTGCCCACCAGCTGCTTGACGCAAGAGTTATCTTCAAAGCATTTAACCGTTACTATGGCGCCACTAAACTGCTTGCGACCACCATAGTTGAGCAACATAGGCTCCAGCACCCGCACTAGCTCTGGGTACTGGTCACAGAGGTCTGGGGTAGGTTTCACTATGCTGAGTCCTTGGCTTGCTGACGATACTGATGTAGCAGCGGCTCGGTGTAGCCGCTGGGCTGCTCCAGGCCTTTAAACACCAGGTCGCAGGCGGCCTGAAAGGCAATGCTGTTGGTAAAGTCGGTACTCATGGGCACATAGTCGGCATCACTGGCATTCTGGCCATCGACCACCGCCGCCATGCGCTGCAATGTTTCCATAACCTGCTCAGCTGAACAGATACCATGGTGCAGCCAGTTAGCCATATGCTGGCTGGAAATACGCAAAGTGGCTCTGTCTTCCATCAGGCCGACATTATTAATGTCGGGCACCTTGGAGCAACCAACACCCTGCTCGACCCAGCGCACCACATAGCCGAGCAAGCCCTGGGCGTTATTATCCAGCTCAAGTTGAATCTGCTCAGCGCTGAGCTGAGTGTCGCCCAGCAGCGGAATGGTTAAAATATCATCGACATTGGCTGGCTGACGCTGCATCAACTCATCCTGAAGGCTGGCAACATCAACCTGATGATAGTGCATCGCGTGCAGAGTTGCAGCTGTGGGGGATGGTACCCAGGCTGTGTTGGCCCCGGCTTTGGGATGGCCAATCTTGACTCGCATCATATCCGCCATATTGTCTGGTACTGCCCACATGCCCTTGCCGATCTGGGCTTTGCCTTTTAACCCGCAGGCCAGACCAACATCTACATTCTGGTCTTCATAGGCTGAGATCCAGGCCATGGTTTTCAGCTCTGCCTTAAGGGCAAACGCCCCTGCCTGCATGCTGGTATGAATCTCATCGCCAGTGCGATCGAGGAAGCCGGTGTTAATAAACACGACCCTGCCCCTGGCGGCTCGAATACATTCTTTGAGGTTGACTGAGGTGCGGCGCTCCTCGTCCATAATACCCACCTTGATGGTGTGGCGATCCATACCCAGAGCATCTTCAATGGCATCAAAGAGATCATTGGTAAAGGTAACTTCTTCAGGGCCATGCATCTTGGGTTTTACTATATAGATGCTGCCGGCATCGGAGTTGCTGTGGCTGCTTGATCCCTGTAAATCCTGCATTGAAATCAGGCTGGTGATCATGGCATCCATAATGCCCTCTGGAATTTCCAGACCATTGTCATAGTGAATCGCCGGGTTAGTCATGAGATGGCCAACATTGCGCACAAACATCAGGCTGCGGCCCTTGAGCACCAGCTGCTGCCCATTGGGGGCGACAAACTCGCGATCATTGTTCATACGCCGGACAAATGTCTTGCCGCCTCTATCAATGGATTCTTCCAAAGTGCCATTGATCAGACCATGCCAGTTGCCATAGGCCAGTGCCTTATCCTCTGCATCTACTGCAGCAACCGAGTCCTCGCAGTCCATAATGGTGGTTAGGGCGGCTTCAAGCACAATATCCTTAACCCCAGCCAAATCGCTGCCCCCCACCTGATGGCTAGAATCGACTTGAATTTCAATATGTAAGTTATTGTTTTTTAACAATATAGAGCTGGGCGTATCTGGGCTGCCCAGATAGCCTGCCAGTTGCTGAGGATTATCTAATACTGCAGTAGAGCCATTGGTCAGCGACAGTTCAAGCTGACCATTATTAATTCTGTAGGCATTTACCTGAGCATGGGAAGCCTCTTTTAATGGAGCGGCCTGATCAAGGAAGTTGCGGCCATAATCAATCACTTTTTGTCCGCGCACAGCGTTGTAGGCGCCCGCTTTCTCTGCTCCGCCCTGTTCACTGATCACATCATTGCCATACAGCGCATCATAGAGGCTGCCCCAGCGTGCATTTACTGCATTCAATGCAAAGCGGGCATTCATAATAGGTACCACAAGCTGGGGCCCGGCCTGTATGGCTATTTCCCTGTCCACATTTTTAGGGCTAATGGCAAAGTCTGGGCCCTGGGGGACCAGATAGCCAATATCCTCAAGGTAGTTTTTGTATTTGGGGAAGTCGAGTTTATTGCTCTGGTGCCATTGATCTATCTGAGCCTGCAACTGCTCCCGCTTATCTAAAAGAGCAATGTTCTGTGGTGCAAATCTGTGCACAATGCTCGCAAAGGCACGCCAGAACTCGTCTGCATCAATGCCCACGGCCGGACAGATATCCTCGGTTACCAGGCTATAAATTGGCGGGGCAATTCTAAGCCCCGAATGCTCTATGCGATGCATGATCCTTAAACTCTCCAGCTTGATTAATTACCTGAGTCTATGACCTGTAGCTAGATTTTCCAAATGTATGGATTGTATCTTTGCTATTCGATTTACAAATAGACCCCTAGGACTGCATTTTTTCAGACACGGACTTGATCAACTGTCGCAACCAGCGATGCCCGGGGTCGTGCTGGAGCAGTGGGCTCCAGACCATTTTGAGCCGCATGCGGGGTATTTCAAACGGCGGCGGCAAAATAACCACGTTAGAGTCCTGTTTCAGGCTCTGGGCGGCCATACTGGGCATGGTGACGATCAGGTTGTCCTGTTCAGCCATCAACAGCGCAGAGGTGTAATGTCTGGTAAATACGGATATATGGCGTTTGGCCCCCTGCTTGGACAATGCTTCATCCACCCAGCCCAGCCTCTGTACATCGTCTGGTGTCATACCAACGCCAACTCCCATCCCTGTCTTGCTCACCCACACATGCTTGCCCGCCAGATAGCTGTCCAGATTCCAGTTATCCTTGACTTTGTTATTGGCGCTGACCATGCAGGAAAAGCTGTCGTCCCACAGATGCACCTGGTGGAATGACTGGGGTAAGCTATCAAAGCGATTGATCACAAGATCCACCTTGCCACGCTCAACATCATGGAAGCTGATATCACTGGGGGTCATAATATCCAATCGGATATCCGGCGCCTGTTTAAGCAGTTCTTCCAATAACCTGGGTAATAATGTGGATTCTGTGTAATCGCTGGCGGTAATGCGGAATATGCGTGAGGAATTGGCGGGGTCAAACTCCGTCTTTGGCAATACAGCCTGCTCTGCTGCGGCGAGTACTGTTCGCACCATAGGTTGCAGTTCCAGCGCCCTGTCTGTGGGTGTCATACCGTCACTGGTGCGCACCAGTATGGGGTCATTAAACAGATCCCGCAGCCGGCGTAGGCTGTTAGACATGGCGGGCTGGCTAATGCCTAGTTCTTCAGCAGCTCTGGTAACGTTGCATTCCCGCAGCAGCACATCGAGGTACACTAATAGATTAAGATCAACTCTGGATATATTCATTTAAAGAATGCCCGCAATACAAACTATCAATTAGATTAATGGTTCCATGATACCTAAACTCCGTCCATAGTCAAATTAACAGTGGGTAATCAGGAGGTCATCATGTCTACATATTCAAACGATATAGCCGCAGTGGCAAAGCTTAAAGAGAACATGTCCGGCGGTTGGAACGCAATCAATGCTGAGTCAGCTGCCCGTATGCGCGCTCAAAACCGCTTTCAAACTGGCCTGGATATTGCCAGATATACGGCTGGCATTATGCGTGCAGATATGGATCAGTACGATGCTGACCCTAGCGCTTACACCCAGTCACTGGGTTGCTGGCACGGTTTTATTGGCCAGCAGAAGCTGATATCGATCAAGAAGCATTTTGGTACCACCGACAAGAAATACCTTTATCTGTCAGGTTGGATGGTTGCAGCGCTGCGCTCTGAGTTTGGCCCCCTGCCCGACCAGTCGATGCATGAAAAGACCTCTGTCGCCTCTCTGATTGGCGAGCTTTACACCTTCTTACGTCAGGCGGATGCCCGTGAACTGGGCGGCCTGTTCCGCGAGTTGGATGCAGCCAGCGGCGACGCTAAGGCAGCATTACAGGACAAGATAGATAACTTCCAGACCCATGTAGTGCCAATTATTGCTGATATTGACGCAGGTTTTGGCAATGCTGAGGCTACCTACCTTATGGCCAAGCAAATGATTGAAGCTGGCGCCTGCTGTATTCAAATCGAAAATCAGGTGTCGGATGAAAAGCAATGTGGCCACCAAGATGGCAAAGTGACTGTGCCCCATGCAGACTTCCTGGCCAAGATTAATGCAGTCCGCTACGCCTTTCTCGAGCTTGGTGTTGACGACGGCGTTATCGTCGCCCGCACTGACTCCCTGGGCGCAGGTCTGACCAAGCAGATTGCTGTGACTGAGCAGCCTGGTGATCTTGGTGACCAGTACAACAGCTTCCTTGATGTTGAAGAAGTCTCTGCTGCTGATATGAACAATGGCGATGTGGTGATTAATCAAAATGGCAAGCTGGTGCGTCCCAAGCGTCTGCCCAGCAACCTGTTCCAGTTTAAGCCGGGTACTGGTGAGGCTCGCTGTATTCTCGATAGCATCACCAGCCTACAAAACGGGGCAGATATGATCTGGATCGAGACTGAGAAGCCTCATATTGGCCAGATTGGCGGCATGATTGATGAGATCCGTAAAGTGGTACCCAATGCCAAACTGGTATACAACAACTCACCTTCCTTTAACTGGACACTAAATTTCCGTCAGCAGATCTTTGACGCCTGGGCAGAGGCTGGCAAGGACCTGTTTGCTTACGACCGCGCTGACCTGATGAATGTTAGTTACGATGGAACAGAGTTGGCCACTGAGGCTGACAATAAGATCCGTACATTCCAGGCCGATGCCGCGAGAGAGGCTGGGATCTTCCACCACCTTATTACCTTGCCGACCTACCATACTGCTGCCCTGTCTACAGATAATCTGGCTAAGGAGTACTTCGGCGAACAGGGTATGCTGGGCTATGTGGCTGGTGTGCAGCGCAAGGAAATCCGTCAGGGCATTGCCTGTGTTAAGCATCAGAATATGGCGGGCTCTGATATGGGCGATGATCACAAAGAATATTTTGCCGGCGACGCAGCACTGAAAGCCTCAGGCAAAGACAACACCATGAACCAGTTCTAATCCCGGAATTGGCTGCAAAAAAGGGTGGAGTTTATCTCCGCCCTTTTTTGTGCCCTTCAGTAAATCGAAGCAGACTAAGGTCTCTTAAATCGGTATAATCGCCACCTGCGTAAATTCAATATCACAACCAGTTTCGAGCGAACCATCTTGAATACAGAATTTCTCGGCAAGACCCTTTCAGGCCCTTTCACAATTCCCTCCGGAATTGTTACCACAGCCACTCCTATTATCCAGTATATGTTTGATCATATGCCGCAGATTGGTGTAATTACTACCAAGAGCGTGGGCCCTGAACCTCGGGCTGGTAACAGAGAGCCTGTGTATAGCCAGTATGCCCCTGGCTGCTTTGTCAATGCGGTTGGCCTGACTAACCCCGGTGCCCGGATAGCAGCAGATGCCATGGCCCAGCTGCGCATCCCGGAGGATCGCTTTTTGTTGGTGTCTATCTTTGGCGGCAGTGTTGCGGAGTTTGTCGAAGTGGCCAAAATAATGGCCCCGGTAGCCAATGGTTTAGAGCTTAATCTATCCTGCCCCCACGCCAAAGGCTACGGCATGGCCATGGGCCAGGATCCAGAGATGGTAAAAGAAGTCACAGCTGCGGTTAAAGCGGTGGTGGATATCCCGGTAATACCAAAATTAACCCCGAATACCGACAATATTGCCGATATTGCTCTGGCTGCTGTTGCCGGTGGTGCAGATGGGCTCTGTGCCATTAACACGGTGGGGCCTGGGTATACCTCTTCCCATGGCGAGCCGGTTTTAAGTAATGGCGCTGGCGGCATGTCCGGAAAAGGCGTTTTGCCAATCGCTCTGAAATGCGTCCGCGAGATTGCCGCTGTGACTGATGTTCCTATTATTGGCTGTGGTGGCGTCAGCAGTGCCGCAGATACAAGAGAGTTTATAAACGCCGGCTCTACCATTGTTGGTGTGGGTTCTGCTCTGACCGGTATGACCACGGACGATATTGGCAGCTACTTTAATCAGCTCGAGTCAGATCTGAGCTTTGGCTCGGATAAAGCCGAAGCCCATATTCGCTACGATATAGATATGGACTTTGAGCCTGTTGTTCTGGTTGAAAATAAGCGTGTCTGTGAGGATATCTGTGTTCTGACCTTTGACCGCAAGATCAATATCCAGGCCGGCGAGTTTGTTTTTCTCTGGGTGCCTGGGGTTGGTGAGAAGCCTTTCTCTGCCCTGTCTGATGACCCATTTCAGCTGGCTGTCATTGATGTGGGTACTTTTACCCATCATCTGATGGATCTGGCTGTGGGCACTGAGGTCTATGTGCGCGGGCCCCATGGTATTGCTGCTTCACCGCCGGAGGACGCGAAAATTATGGCGGTTGCCGGGGGTACAGGTTTGGCTGCTGTCTATCAGCTGGCCAGAGATTTTGGCAATGCTGAAGTCTTTACCGGTGCTCGCACTGCCGAGCGCCTGTACTATCTTGAGGAATGTCAGAAAATCGCTCAGGTTCATGTGGCGACCGATGATGGCAGTCAGGGCTTTAAGGGCTTTGTCACGGAGTTGTTGCGGGCTCGTCTGCAGGAAATGAGCCAGGCCGAGTTGGATAAACTGGTATTTTATAACTGTGGGCCTTCGCCTATGGTTCATGCGGCGGCGGCTGTGCAGCGTGAGTTTTGTCGCGACGACCAGATCTTTAGTGCCATTGATTATCTGACTAAATGTGGTGTTGGTATCTGTGGTGCCTGTGCGGCGCCGGATGGTCAGCGTATTTGTGTGGATGGACCTTTTTTACAGGGTTCCCCAAGCAGGCCAGAGGCAAGCTAACATCTGTCAGATTTACGTTGGATTGTCGGCTAACTCGCGCAGTTAGGCCTCCAAGATAGAACGCGAATATATCCCTGTCTTGGGGCCAGCATCCTTGCTGGTCACGTTCTGGAAGCCTAACTGCACAGGTCAGCCTAGATTTAGTGAGATTTTAGGAAAAGAGCGATTCGCCTTTTGCAGCCATTTCACGTAGCTTCTCAGTGGGCCGATAAAGCTCGCTTAGGTGTGCATATTTATCACCTCGATCTACTATCGACTGCAGTCCCTCTTCATCCATCCAGCGACAGATCCCGCCTCTAAAGGCGGGGAAACCAACGCCATAGATCAGGGCCATATCGGCTTCGGCCGGAGAGGCCACAATGCCCTCCTCCAGACAGCGCACCATCTCCATAGCCATGGAAACCAAGAGACGATCAACAATTTCAGCGGCATCTACCTGATGGGCTGGGCCGGCAATAGATTCAAGCAGAGCTACTGCTTCTACATCCACCAGCTTGGCGGGCTTACCTTTTTCATTTAACTCATATTTATAGTAGCCAAGACCATTTTTCTGTCCTAAACGACCAGCGCCATGGATAGTCTCAGTGGGCCAGTTATCGCCTTTGATATAGCGCTCAGGCAGGCCTTCAATCATAGAGCTGTAGCAATGGATAATGGTATCAATGCCAATGACATCCATTAGATAGGCCGGGCCCATAGGCAGGCCCCAGGCTTCCATTACCTTATCGACCTGCTGAAAGTCAGCACCTTCCTTAAGTAGAATTTCCAGACCAAAGGTCATGGCAAAAAGTACGCGGTTGACCAAAAAGCCTGGACAATCATTGACCACAATCGGCTTTTTACCAAGACCCAGAGCATAGTTGCATACCGCCGCTATGGTTTTATCTGAGGTCTTTTCGCCGCGAATAATCTCCACCAGTTTCATGGCGTGAACCGGGTTAAAGAAATGCATGCCGCAGAAGTTTTCTGGGCGCTCTAGGGACTCAGCCAGGCGGTTAATGCTAATTGTTGAGGTGTTGGATGTAATAGTTGCAGAGGCCGAAACCTGAGATTCAATGGCAGGTAAAACCTGCTTTTTGACTGACTCAAGCTCCACCACTGCCTCAACCAGCATATCGCAGTCAGCAATAGCCTCATCTTCCAGAGTAGGTGTTATTTTATCCAGGATTTGTGCTGCAGCCTCCTCAGTCAGCTTGCCCCGCTTAACTGACTTGCCTAGCAGCTTGTTAGCCTCATTGATACCCAGGTCCAGCGCTGGCTCGGCAATATCCTTCATCACTACAGAGAAGCCCTTAACCGCATTTTGGTAGGCAATACCTCCACCCATAATACCGGCGCCAATAACACCAGCCTGGGCAACAGGGGCCAATTTCTCGCCCAAGGCCAGGGCATAGCCCTTGGCTCGTTTGGCAATAAACTGATCACTGAGGAATAGACCAACCAATGCGCGGGCCTGAGGAGTTTGGGAAATCTCATAAAAGGCCAGGTTCTCCAGAGCAATGGCTTCGTCACGACCAGCAGTCGCCGCCTTGGTTATTAGCTCAACCACCTTTATAGGTGCTGGATAATGATTGCCAGTAGAACCCTGAATCATCGACTGAAACTTATCTGACATACCGCTAAGCGCTTCAGAGGTCTCTGTCAGCGGGCTAAGTTTCTGGCTGCGGCGGGCGCTGTAATCACGGCTCCCATCGGCAAGTTCTGCCAGCAGCTTAAGAGACTCCTCACGCAGTGCCTCAGGTGCCACAACTTTGTCTACTGCACCTGCAGCCAGAGCTGCCTCGGGTTTTTGCTGGCTGCCAGAAGTGATCCACTGCACAGCAATCGAGTAGCCAGCCAGACGGGGCAGACGCACTGTGCCACCCCAGCCGGGTAAAATACCCAGGCCAGTTTCCGGCAGACCAACCGCAGCATTTGCGGCTATTACCCTGCTGTCGCAGGCCAGGCAGACTTCGAATCCACCACCCAGGGCAAAGCCATTAATGGCAGCAACCGAGGGAAATGGCATATCTTCAATCCGGGAAAAAATATCGTTGGCATGCTGGGCGCCGTCTAGGAACTCTTGTTTTGAAGCGGAGAACATATCTGTGAACTCAGTGATATCGGCGCCCACTACAAATACCGGCTTGCCACTGGTCAGCAGCAAGCCGCGAATATCTGCAGCACTGGCCATTATTTCCACCGCACTTTGCAGCTCAGCCAGAGTCTCCTGGTTAAACTTATTAACTGACTCAGATTGGTTGTCGAAGTTTATCTCAACAAAACCATCTTCAATGGCCTTAAGGCTCAGAGTTTTTCCGCTATACATAGGACTTCCTATTGACTGTTATATTTGAACTCTTGGGTATTCTAACTTTGCGAGAACTTTAGTCTATGATTTACTGCGACTGGTGATCCATGTTCCAGTATATAACCAGCATAGAGATTCTAAATAATGACTGACCTTCGCCAAACCATGGGGGCTGAACAGCAGCTCAAGTCGATTTTTAAGCAGGCTCAGGGTTATGCCTTTGACTATGCTGACGGGGCTGCGGAGCGCAGTGTTTTTCCGCAACCAGAGGCACTGGCAAATCTGGCCCTGTTTGATGAAGATATGCCCAACACCAATGGCGATGCCAGCAGTATACTGCAACAGCTGCACCAGTACGGCTCCCCTGCCTCAGTTGCCCAGACCGGGGGCCGCTATTTTGGCTTTGTTAATGGCGGGGTTATTCCAGTCACTCTGGCCACCAAATGGCTTACGGACTTTTGGGATCAAAATACGGCACTGCAGGTCATGTCTCCGATCACCTCCAAACTTGAGGAGATCTGTGAGGGTTGGCTGCAGCAACTGCTGGGTCTGCCGAACACCACTGTGGCTGGTTTTGTCAGTGGCACCTCCTCGGCAATCTTCTGCGGGCTCGCTGCAGCCAGACTGCGTATCTATGCCAATCAGGGTTGGGATTTTAATGCTCGGGGTCACAATGGTGCCCCATCGATTCGTATTATTGCTGGCCGACATACCCATGGCGCTGTGGTTAAAGCCATCGCACTGCTGGGGTTTGGTCTGGACAATATTGAATGGGTCGAGGGCGACGACCAGGGGCGTATTGACCCCACATTTATGCCGACTCTGGATGATAGCTGCATAGTTATTCTGCAGGCAGGCAATGTAAATTCCGGGGCCTTTGATCCCTTTGGCGAGATCTGTGATAACGCTAACAAAGCTGGCGCCTGGGTGCATATTGATGGCGCTTTTGGCCTCTGGGCTGGTGGCACGCAGCGGCTTAAATATCTGACCCAGGGTATGGATAAAGCTCATTCCTGGTCTGTGGATGGCCATAAAACATTAAATACACCCTATGACAGCGGGATTCTGCTGTGTCGAGATAAAGAGGCTCTGATTACTGCTCTGCAAGCCTCTGGTGACTATCTCACCTCAAGCTATGGCGAGAAGCGGGATGGCATGATGTACACCCCGGAAATGTCTCGACGTGCCCGAGCTGTGGAACTATGGGCGGCGCTTAAGTATCTGGGTAGAAGCGGTGTCGATGAGCTGGTCTTTGGCCTGCATCAGCGCGCAGTGCAATTTGCCGACGAGCTTAGGGCTGCGGGCTTCGATATTCTTAATGATGTGGTGTTTAATCAGGTGATTGTGTCGCCTAGCCCTGAGGACGAGATTACCCAGCAGATTCTGGAATATATTCAGGCGTCGGGAGAATGCTGGGTGGGCAGTTCGGTTTGGCAGGGCAAAAAAGTGATTCGTATCAGTGTTTGCTCCTGGGTTACCAGCGAGCAGGATATCAGTCGTTCCGCTCTGACCTTTGTTCAAGCCCGGGATGCTATTTGCGCAAAATAATCACATCAGCACCAATAAATTCAATATTGGCCTCCCATAATTCCGCCAGATAATTAAAAGTGGCTACTGAGAAAAAGCTGATATGGGTGGGGTCATTTTTATAGTGCCAGCTGGCAAAGCTGTGCTGGTCTACAACCAGCTTGGTCATTAAACCAAGATAACCACCAGGGCGAATCAAGGCCCAGAGCCCGTCCAGTTCCTCTCTGGGGTTAGCCAGATGTTCAACCACCTCAGTGCTGGTAATAAAGTCGTATGGTTGTTCTAAGACATCAGGGTAATCAGCATAGTAGATATCATAGAGGGCCATCTGGTGGCCCTGCTCTTCCATCATCACCGATAAAGTTGGCCCCGGGCCACAACCGAAGTCCAGGCCATGACTCCGCGGCTTTACACGCTCGCCCATAGGCGCTGTCAAACGACTGAGGAATTTGCGGTAGCCGCTATCATCCGCAGCATTTTGATGCAGGTCGTAGACGGCTTTTTCATCCGCTGGATCAAGCTGCTGATCACTGGGCACAAACACCAGAGAGCAGGTAGAACAGTGAAGGTAGCTTCTGTTTTGATCGATGTGGTAGTCAGCGACAAAATGTCCATGGCAGAGCGGGCACTGGCGGCCCCCTCGATTTAAGTCCATACCCTGTTACCTAAGCCAATGTTAGAGGCATTGAGTATAGACGCTGACCAGTCGCCTGATAGACGGCATTAGCAACAGCTGGCGCTATAGGTGGCAGCCCCGGCTCACCTACTCCACTGGGCGCTTGCTCAGTCTCAACAATCAAAACCTCCACTTCTGGCGCTTCGTTGATGCGCAGCATTTTATAATCGTGGAAGTTGCTTTGCACTACTGCGCCATTTTCAATTTCTATATTTCCGTATAGCGCTGCGGTGAGGCCAAACATAATGCCCCCTTCGATCTGGGCGCGAACAATATCCGGGTTAATGACCGCTCCGCAATCAATAGCGCATAGCACTCGATGCACTCGTATTTTATTTCCTTCAATTGATACCTCTGCTGCCTGAGCTACAAAGGACTGAAAAGAACCATGGGTGGAAATGCCTATATGGTGACCTGCAGGGATCTCCCATTGCTCAAGCCCCTGCTCAACAGCTTCCAGAGCGCCCAGCAGTCGCGGATTGTTTTGCAAGTTGCGTCGGCGAAATTCGAAGCCATTGAGTCCTGCCATTTCCGCAAGTTCATCCATCAACGTCTCTTTGGCAAAGGCGGTAAAAGAATGCCCCACTGCACGCCAGG
>Ga0233444_10000564_pt1 | contig 47930 bp, 46 predicted proteins | sample SI_124_October20_6_FD_182792 | JGI IMG/M metagenome (GOLD analysis project Ga0233444, IMG submission 182792) | Seawater microbial communities from Saanich Inlet, British Columbia, Canada - SI_124_October2016_10_MG | ecosystem: Environmental > Aquatic > Marine > Inlet | place: Canada: British... | reverse complement strand
GGTGCACTATTCTGGATAATTTTTTCTGTTGCTAATTTAAATTTTAATAAAAAATTACACTAGATAGTTCTATTCTTATTTTTCAAATAATAATAAATAAAATTATAGAATATTATTGATGATATAGTTAATAATATTAATATCTTTGTATCATTAAAATTTTTAACACCAATGATTAATATGGGTAAATTAAAAAAAATCACAAGGAAACCTGTCAATGTGTTTATAATTTTCTTTGAATAGGAAAGTTTGTTTTTAACAAAAATGTAAAGAAGCTGATGTAAGTGTAATGTATCAGCATTGGTAGCTGAATTTTTATTAAATTTTTTTCTAATAATGGAAAATAAGTTTTCATAAGCTGGATACCACAACATACATGCAATAAAATAAGGTGAAACCACTCGGTTATTATCATGTGCAAAATGAATCATTATGTAGCCAATAACAAATGAAATCAGATACGCTCCACTGTCACCTAAAAATAGCAGTCCAAAAAAATTGAATACAAGAATCACTAGTAACGTAGCTAATATTATCTTCACTAAGTAAAAATCTAATTCTAAATTAAAATTGTTAGATAGGTGAAGTATAATATATGTAATAGTTAAAAAATAACCAACTACTAATATATTAAGACCATCCATAAAATTTGATCCATTTATTAGTATCACTAGACAAAATAGTGTAAAAAAATACCCAACATAACTATTTTGAAGATAGTAATCAAAAAAATCCCATCTAATTGAATAAATATATGTTGGTATAAGATATAAATACAAACAAATAACAAAAGTTTGTATCAAAATTCTTTTAATTGGCGAAGATATAAAATTTATATCCGAAAGTATTCCTGTAAAAAAAATAGACAGCAGTATTATTTTAAATTGATAAAATTCATTTTTATAAAATACTAATAAGGATAATAAGAAAATTAGTCCTCCAGACAACGGCACTTCATTATTATTTGCTAGAGATTTATGACTAGAGTATTTTTTATCTAACAATAAATTTTTTTTTTTAAGAAAAAAATTTATTGTTAAAGTTGAAAATAATGTAAAAAAGATTACATACAGTCCTAACATTACTTATTCTAATTCTTTTTTTGCTTCTAGCAAATCGCTATCAATCATATCTTCAACTAAAGCCTTGAAAGAATATTTTGGTTTAAATTTTAGATCTTTAAGTGCTTTTGAAGCATCTCCTTTTAAATACTCTACTTCATTTGGTCTAAAGTATTTTTTATCAATTTTTATCAAGATTTCTTTTTTATTTTTATTAAAGGTATACCCAATTTCATTAAGTCCCTTGCCACTCCAAAGAATCTTCATTCCTAAATAATCGGCAGCTATATTTACAAATTGTTTAACAGAATAGGCATGACCAGTTGCAATAACATAGTCTTTAGGTTTTTTTTGTTGCATTATTCTCCATTGCATTTCTGTATAATCTTTTGCATGGCCCCAATCTCTTCTAGCGTTTAAATTTCCTAAATATAGAGTTTCTTTAGACCCATGTTTTTTTCTTGTTAAAAATCTTGTTATTTTTCTTGTTACAAATGTCTCTCCCCTGCGTGGACTCTCATGATTAAATAAAATTCCATTACATGCAAAAATCCCATAAGATTCTCTATAGACTGATGTTATCCAATATGCATATAATTTTGCAACACCGTATGGTGATTTAGGATGAAATTTTGATTTTTCATTGAAAATAGATTTTCCATATGTTTCACCATAAAGTTCTGAAGTGCTTGCTTGATAAAATTTTACATTTTTCATTTTTAAAAATCTTATTGCCTCTAATATTCTAAGAGTTCCTATTCCTGATACTTCAGATGTAAATTCTGGGTTATCGAACGAAACCCCAACATGGCTTTGTGCTCCTAAATTATATACTTCATTAGGTTTCACTTTATGTATGATATTATAGATACTGTTACTATCTGTCAGATCTCCATAATGTAAAAAAAAGTTTGTCTTATTATGCCGATCAACATAAATGTGGTCAATTCTTTTGGTGTTAAATGTAGATGATTTACGAATTATACCGTGAACAATATAATTTTTGCTTAATAATAGTTCTGCTAAATAAGATCCATCCTGACCGGTAATACCAGTGATTAATGCAACTTTTTTTTTCATTTTTTTGTTATAATGAACTTAAATATAGAAATTAGTATTAAAAAACCATCTTTAAATTCATTTACTTTTTTTTTACCACTTATTCGTGATCTTTCATATGATGGTAGAGCTATAGATCTAAATTTGTGGAATTTGGCTTTTACTGGTAATTCAATACAAAATGTAAAATCTTTATTTTTTAGCTTTAAGCGATTAAACGCCTCTGTTTTGCCCATTACATATGTAAAAAGTACGTCAGATATATTTAAATTAAATAATATTTTGCATAAAGTTGTAAAAAATTTATTACCTATATAAGTTAATAATGTATCATCATCGCTTCCACCATTATCTTCATATCTAGTATTAAATACAAAATCATTTTGATTTTCCAAAAGACTTATCATCTCATTCAAATATTTAGGATCAAATGATCCATCAGCATTGAATATACAAAGATATTTAGTTTTTACTGTTTCTATTCCCTCAATAAGTGCGCTTCCAAAACCTTCACTTTTTTGTTCCACTATATTACAGTCAAAATTTTTAATAGCCTCTTGTGTTTCTTTGTCATATTTAGGTATTATAATGGTCTTTTTAACATTATACTTTTCAAGTTCTTTTAAAACTACTGGCAAAGTACTAACTTCATACTTAGCGGGTATGACAAGTGTTAAATCATTCATTTTAATTATTGTTTAATAAAATTTTAATTTTTTTAATTATAGCATAAAGAGCTAACCTTAAAGTAAATAATATAGAAAAAATAAAACTATAATTAAGGTGCAATCTATACAATCTATAAGCATCCAACAGCTTTTGTATTGTTGATGATGATAATGAGTTATTATTTTCTCTCCATGATGAAAGATACTGATTTAAGCCATAAATAAATTTTATCTTCTTGGCAATTTTTAACCATAAAAGATAGTCTTCTTTAGTCTTTAATTCACTAAATTTATTTTTATTAAAAAATTTTTTATTTAAAATAATTGTAGATAAACCAATATCACAGCTTTTTAGAAGATCTTTATAATTAAGTTTTTTTAAAGATTTAAATTTTCCGATAATCTTAGACTTTTCATTTATGATAAAATAATTTGTATATGAAATTTCTAAATCATTTTTGAACATAAATTTTAATTGTGAATATAATTTATTTTTTTTCCAAACGTCATCTGCATCACAAAATGCTATATAGGTTCCTCTTGCTTGCGATATACCTCTATTTCTAGAAAAACCCACACCATAGTTTTTATTATTTATTATTAGTTTTTTATTTTTTATTTTATTTAAATTACTTATAACAAACTCTAATTCATCTAGAGAAGTGTCGTCATAAATGACAATAACTTCATAATTTTTATATGTTTGATTTAGTATTGATTTTATTGTTTCTTGAAAATATTTTTTTTTTCTATAATAAGGTATGATTATACTAATTCGACTTCTTATAGACATAAAATATGATTCATAATAATAAATTTGTTGCGTATACTCTTAGCATAGTTGCAATAAGTTCAGCTATTATAAGTTTTTATTTAAATATTAATTTATCAGTTATACCTTCTAATACTGGAATAAATGAATACTTAAGTGAATTCAATATATTTACAAAAAATGGCGGTGCTGTAAGTGACTTAAAAACTCACTGGCAGTATATTCAATTATTAAAAAAAGATATAAATAATCTTTTTTTGTATGAACTAGGTGTTGAATTTAAACTTTTAAATTATCCACTTCATCATTTAATTGTCTCACAAATACCAATTATTAGCTCTAATTTAAAAATTTACTTATCAGTATTTTTTATAATATCTTTATTTTTGCCTCTTTTATTTTACAAATGTTTAATTATAAAATACGAAAACATTAATAAGGAAAAATTATTAACACTAGCATCAATAATTTATATTCTACCGGGTTTTCAGTATTCTGCAATATGGGGAAATCCCCATATAACTGCCTTATTTTTTTTGCTTTTTAGTATTTATTTTATTCTTAAGCTTAAAAAATTAAATTTTAAAAATAATAGTTATATTTACTGTAGTTTGTTTTTTTTAGCTTTAGCAGTTTATGTAAAACAATTTTATGTTTTTTTATTTCCTTTTTTTTTACTTATAATCTTAAAAAAAAAAACAATACCTCCAATTAAGATAATAATTTTTTTATTAACAATTGGTCTTCCTGGATTATTTTTTTTAATTAAAAATCCGAAATTATTATTTGGGTTGAATACTTTAAATATAACAAACTTTCCATCTTCGATATTTATATGTTCAACAATAATTTTTTTTTATTTAATACCATTTATTTTTCAATATTTTTACAATAACCGCATAAATTATAGATTGTTATTTTTAGAAATATTTAAAAAAAAAAGTACTATTTTAATTATTACTTTGGTATTTTTTATACTATATAATTATTTTTATTATGAGGGTAATATTGGTGGTGGTATCATTTATAAGATTTCTAATATTATTTTAGATAATAATTATATTTTTTTCGTGTCTGCTTATTTTGGGATTTACTCAATCTTTTATTATAGTGGAAATAATATTGATAATTATTTTTTATCATTACTTTTACTTATATCATTTTCTACAGGCTTTTTTATTTTTCAAAAATATTTTGAGCCAATGTTCTTTATCTTACTTTTGTCTTTTTATGATAAAAAGAGAATTGTGAAATCTATAATTCCAAGTATTAACTGGATAATATTTTATTTTACAACTTACTATTTAGCTTTGAATATTATTTATTGATATTTATTAATTTTATATCCAAACATAGATACAAGTCTCCCACTACCTTTCACAAAATAAAATAGGGACCTTATAAGATTATATTCCCTAAAGATAAGAAATAAATTTATTAAGCTTAAAAAAAATAAAAGAATTATCTTAGATATATTCATCAAATAACCAATTTTTTTTCCATAAATGTTTTTATCAATAATTAGGCCCGAATAACCATACCTAAAATTTCTTTTTAAGAACCAGATATAATTTTCTCTATCAACTTGGAGATATTCTTCTATTGAAGCCTTAGAATTCCACATGATAGAAAACCCTTTTTTTTTTAATTTTCTAAAAAAAAGTTGATCACTACCACCTATATTTTTTAAATATTGATTAAATAGTAAATTAGTCTTATCTAAAATTTTCTTCTTAAAAAAACAGTTATTTGTGGCTACCCATCTAATATTTTGTTTATTTTTGTTGGGGGGCTCTAATATATTATATAATTTCTTATATTTAAGATTTGTAACTTTATGATATTGAGGACCACCGACAATATCACATTTGTATTTAGTGATAAAATTAGTCATTAAAAATACCCAATTCCTATTAATTTTACAATCATCGTCTAAAAATCCTACATAATCCAAATTTTTATTTTTAATTTTTAATAAGAATATATTTCTTGTGTTTGGAATATCTTTTTTAACTGAATTTAAAATAAATATATTAATTTTTTTATTTGTTATTATCTTTTTTATTAAATCGATCAATTTAGTAGGATTATTGTTTACTACTAAATAAAATGATAAGTTACATTCTTTAGGAATTTTAATTATATTAAGATTATTTATTATCTTGTGGTGATAAATCTCGTTTTTTTTACTAAAACAAATACAAATAGCAATTTTCATAATAATATTTTTCTAAAATTTTTGACTAATCTTGCAAAAAAAATTAAATAAACTAAAAAAAAATTTTGTTTATTATCTAATCTAATCTGAGAACATTCTTTTAAAAAATCAATATATCTTATTCTTGAAGATAAGCCCCCTCTTCTAAATTTTCCAAAAACTTCACTTTTTCTTGTTGCCATTCCGTTCATCTTTTTTTTCACTATAAGGCGATAAAACAAATCATAATCAGCTGAATATTTATATTTAATATTATAAAAGCCTACTTTTTTGTGAGCTTCTTTTTTAATAAAAAAACCAATTGAATGTGTTGAATAAAATCCAAATGTCCATTTAATTTTTTTTGGATAATAGCCATGTAAAAGTTTATGCTTGTGTACACTTCCAAATAAAAAATCTAATTTTTTATATTTATTAAAATATTTATTCACAATTTCTAAAGTTTTTTTATAGTAAATATCATCTGAATTTAATATTCCTATAATATCCCCGTTACTTTTTTTTATACCTTTATTCATTGCATCGTATAAGCCCTTATCTTTTTCACTTATAAAATATTTAATTTTTTTTTTATGTTTATTAATTATATCAATTGTTTTATCTGTAGATTTTCCATCTATTATTATATGTTCATAGTTTTTGTATTTTTGTTTATGAACACTCAAAATATTTTTTTCTAAATATTTTTCAGAATTTTTTGTAACTGTGATAATGCTTATTTTCTTTTTCATTTGTTTAATTAAATATATTTTTTAATTATTCTTAAATATTTAATACAATTTGTTTTTGTATTAAATCTATATAAATATTTTTGTGAAAGATTAGATTTTCTAATTAAATATTTTTGATTTAAATAAAAATTTTTAATCTTATAAAAAAGTTTTTTATGGTCTGAAACTGGATACAATTCACCCAACTTTCCATTTAATAAAATTTCTTTGGGGCCCGTTGGGCAATTTGTAGAAATTATTGGTAAATTATATTTTTGTGCTTCAATTAATACATTTGGTAAACCTTCATATTTCGATGATAATACGAAAAGGTTTGCTTTATTCATAAATTTATGAGCATTTTTTTTGTATCCCAATAATTTAATTTCTTTTTGAAGTTGGTGTGTTTTAATATATTCTTTTAAATTATCATAATTATAACCACCACCAATTATACTTGCTTTAAACCTAATATTATTTTCCTTTAATAATTTTAATGACCTCAATAATGTCATTTGATCTTTTTGATGTGTTAATCTACCTATGTTTAAAATTTTTAAATACTTATTAATTTTTTTTCTTTTTTTTTTAAATTTTTTATTTGTAATAATTGGGTTGTAAATATAACTAGATTTTACATTTAATTTTTTTTTTAAATTTTTTTTAAAATCTTTACTATTTACTATGATCTCATTTGCTAATTTATAAATTGTTTGAAAAATTATTTTTTGAAAATAATTGCTAATATATTTATTCGGAGAAGTATTTAATCTTATAATAAGATCTACACTGAAAATTTTTGATATTATTAATGCAAATAAGTTTTGCTGAAAAGAAAAAAGTACAAATTTTTTACGTTTAAACAAATTTAATATCAAAAAAAAACAACAAATAGATTTTATTGCTCTTGATTGATTATTAAAAAATCTAGATTTTGGACATACTATCTTAATTTTTTTATTAAATTTTTTTTTATAATTATTATTTGCTGTAACAAGATAAGTATTATTTATATGTTTTGCAAAATAATTAGATAAAATAAATAAATTTTTTTCTACACCCGCGTTTTCAATAGATGGTATAAAAATTATTAAGTTTTTCATTTATAAATTTTTTTTTACGAATGCATTTCTAAATATTTTCATAATTGACCTTCCTAAGAAAATATATATTAGCTCAAATATATTCTGACCATTATTAAACCTAATTTTTATTTCATTAATTATTTTTATTAAAAAATTACTTTTTGATGAAATACCACTATCACCTAAATCTCCAAAAATTTCATGAGCTTTTGTATGTACTCCTCTCATCCTATTCTTTACAATTACCCTATATAAGAAATCATAATCTGAAGAATATTTGTATTTTATGTTTAATAAACCCACTTTTTTCAATGATTCTAATTTTATATAAAAACCAACTATTGATGAAGGAATAATGTTAAATTGTTTCTTAATGTCATTAGGTCTAAATCCAGCATAAATTTTGTTATCTTTTTTTACAGCTCCGCATATGAAGTCATGTGATGGAAATTTATTAATATATCTAATTAAAATTTTAATTGCATTTGGGTAAAGTATATTCGAGGAATCTACAATGCCAACATAATCTCCATTTGCTAACTTAAAACCTTTATTCCAAGCATCCCACATTCCTTTATCTTTTTCACTTATCCAAATATCAATATCTTTATTATAAGATTTTAGTATTTTTAATGTATCCTCTCCTGAGTTACCATCGATAACAATTAACTCCAAATTTTCATAATTTTGTTTCAATATTGACTTTATTGCTTTCTCAATGCTCAAACCTTTAAAGTTTGGCATAACTATCGAAATTAATGGTTTTTTTTTAATACTATTTTTAAATAAATTTTTAAATCTAAGGCCACCAAAAGCAACTGGTCGTTTTTTTTTTAATTTAAGTTTACTTGTAATAAATTTTTCTTCTGGAATAATTTTTTGTATAAACTTTCTTGAATATATTCTTGTTTTACCAAGTTTATTTTTAATTTTTATCAATTTATATTTATTTAGAGTTTTCCACGTACCACTTGATTGTATTTTCTAAACCATCTTTAAGAGATATTTTTGGTTTCCATCCAAATTTTTTTAGTATTGTGTTGTCAAGTATCTTTCTCTTTGTTCCATCGGGATATCTTTTATTAAACTTTAATTTAAATTTTCCTGATGTTAACTTTGAAATAAGTTCTGCGAATTTCTTAATAGTGAGCTCTTGACCAGATCCTACATTAATTACACAATTTTTTTTTAAAAGTTCTTCTAAATTCCTATCTTTTCTAACTTTTTTATCTAAAATAAAAAATATAGCTGATGCTAAGTCATCTACATGCATTATTTCTCTTTTTGGCTTTCCGGATCCCCACACTTCTACTAAATTATTTTTTTTATTCTTTGCATTTATAAATTTTTTAATTAGGGCAGGAATAAAATGACTATTTTTTGTATCAAAATTATCATTTGGTCCATACAAATTACATGGCATTAGTGTAAAATAATTTGTATTATACTGTTCATTAAAAAATTGACATGCTTTTAATCCTACTATTTTAGCTAATGCATAAGCTTCATTAGTTTTTTCTAAATCACTAGATAGTAAATAATTTTCTTTTATTGGTTGTTTTGAGTTACTTGGATAAATACACGAGCTTCCTAAATTTATAAAATGTTTAACCTTATTCTTATAAGCAGATTTTATTAAATTTGTTTGTATATAAATATTTTCATATAAAAATTCTGTGGGATAAGTTGAATTAGCTAAAATTCCACCAACTTTACCCGCACAGTTAATGATTATTTCAGGTTTATTTTTTTTAATAAAACTTTCTACTTTTTTTTCTACTTGCAAATCTAGATCATTTCTAGAAGCTGTTATAATTTTTTTAACATTATTATTAATCAAATAATTCTTTAACGCAGTTCCAACCATGCCATTATGACCTGCTATAAAAATTTTGCATTTATTCAATTGATTTTTCATATTTGGTAAAAAAGTAATCTTAAACCATATTTATAGTAAAATATTTTTAAATATCTAATTAAATTATGAATAATTTCTTATCGCTATGGTTAAATTCATAATGTTTGGTATAAGCTTAAATAATGAAAAACTGCTTAAACATCAAATGTAGAGGAAATTTCAAACTATTATACGACTATGGTTCAAATTATAATTTTGAAGATATAAACTTTGATTGCACCACTACCTCTTATTCAAAACCTAAAATATATAAATGTAATATATGTGAACTTAAATTTTCAGAATTGGCAGTGGCTTTAAGTAACAAAAAAATTGAAGATAAATACAATAATGTTGTAGATAATATCTATATTAATGAAATTCCTCAGAGAGAAAAATATTTTTCAAATCTATATAAGAAAATTTCTTATAATTTTAGCAAAGATCATACAGTTCTTGAAGTTGGCTCATACTATGGAGTGTTTGGTAATATAATTAAACCAAATGTAAAAAACTATTCTGGCCTAGAGCTTTCAAAACATGGATCTGACTACTCTAAAAAAAATTATAATTTAGAAATTTTTAATGAAACAATTGAAGAACACTCAGAAAGACAAGTTAAATACGATATAATAATTATGGCTGATGTAATAGAGCATTTTTCAAATCCCTTTAAAATGCTAGAAACAATTGAAAAAATTTTAAGACCAGATGGGTTATTAATTTTTACTACATTTAATATGGACTCATTATATGCCAAGATTTCAGGAAAAAATTATCATTGGATATTACCTATGCATCTGTTTTATTTTTCTAATAAAACATTAAAGAATATTTGTTTAGAAAATAATTTGAAAATAATTAAAATTAAAAATGATTCAAGGGTAGTAAGCTTTTATTATCTACTAAATAAATTGGAATTAATTTTTCCAAAATTTAAATTTTTATTCCGATACATAAATAAAATAAAATATCTTCAAAAAATTAGCATAAATGTAAATTTGTTTGATTTAAATATTTATTTTGTAAAAAAGAATAAGAGTATAAATAGTGCTTAATAAAGAAATCTTTTTTTTATTTTTCGTATCAATTTTATTATTTTTAACTAAATGGATTTTTTCTTTTTCACTTTTTGATGAAGATTTAGATGTAAAGATAATATTTGAAAGTGTGACTGATGGTAAATATTATTATCCACTTATAAAATATTTAGCAGAGTTTAACTTTAATAATTCATACGATCCAACAATCATAAACTTAAAAATTATTCCACTTCCCATAGCCGGCATTATCTTTCATTCTATATTTTATAAAATATTTGGAGTTGCTTCATTTATTATTATTGAACTTTTTTGCATATTCTTTTTTTTATTAATATTTAAAAAAATTTTTTCTTATTTTTTTTCAGAAAATAATTCGATTATATTTTCTTTATTCATTTTTATATTACCATCTCTCATCATATTACTAAACTTAGATAGTCTCCCTTTTATAAGTTTATTAGAAAATAATTTCTATACTTTGAGAGTACCTAGGCCAATGATATCTTCATTATATTTTTTTACTTTCATTTATTTAATGGTCGCAATGTATATGGGTGAATTTTATATAAAAAAAAATTTTATATATTTGGGGGTTATATTTGGACTCTCTTTATCAAGCTTTTATTATTATTTTTTTATTGAGATAATAGCTTTTTCTCTATTGATTTGTATAAAATTCAAGAAGAATTTAATTAAAGAAATATATAAAAATTTTTATTTATATGCTTTATTGATATTTTTTTTCTCCATAACTGTAACACCTTTTTTGATTAATCTATTTTTACATGAGGGAGATTTTACTAGTAGACAATGTGTATTTGGGCTTGATTTAAATAATAAAATTATCTTAATTAAACATTATTTAATTAATTATTTTAGACCAAAATTTTTAGTTTTGTTTTCTATATTAACTTTATTAACATTTTTTTCTAATAAGCTAAGAATTAGTAATTATAAAATTATAAATATTTTTTTTATCATATTTATATCTTGTATTTTGGCTCCAATTTTATTTGTATCATTATCAAGTAAAAGCTGTGTTCTTTATCACTTTAATAATTTAATAATAGTTTGGGCTATCATATTGTTATTCATTATATGTATTGTTTTATTTTACAAACTCATAAAATTAAATATCAATAATATACTGAGAAATTTATTAATTATTTTTTTTATATCAATCTATGCCTTAATTTCTTTTGAAAAAATAAATAATTTTGCAAAAGATAAAGACAAAAATTTACATAGAAAAGAATTTCAGCAAATTGCCTCAATAATTACTGATGATTTTGATTTATCAAAAAAAACTTTATTAACATTTGATAATGACATAATGATTTGGTCAATTATTAATGATGTGCAATATTTAAATCTTATTAATGGATTATTTATTTCTAAAACAGATGGAATGATTGAAAATGACTTAATCAATGTTTTCAAGTTTCTAAATCTTGATTCTAGTGACTTCATGAAGTTTATTCAAAATAAAAAGGCAAATTGGAGATACATGAATTTAAATGTCTCTGATTTTTTCTTTTACAAATATCAAGCAAACTCTTTAATAACTTATAAAAATAGCAATGATTTTGATACCGATGTAAAATTTTATATAGCTCAATCTTCACCGATCTTGCAGCAGCAATCTATTATTCCAAATTTTGAATTATCAAGATTAAAAAATAAATTTTTAAATCATAATTTTAATTTTTTTAATGAGCCCAATATAATTATTCTAAACAAAGATAAGGAAATATTTTCTCAAATAGAAATAGATAAAAAAAAATACTGTAAATTATTCAATGGTAAAAAATTAATACTTTATGTCTCTAGAGACCAAGAAAATAATTGTGACTAAAATTAAATGTTATTAAATATATTTTGATACTTTTTTGTATGCTCTGATATGGTGTATTTTTTTATATTATTACGCGATAAGATGAGTTTTTTATTTAATTTTTCTGGATCTCTGTAGTAAGAAGTTATTTTTTTTGATAAATGATCTGCGTCATTAACTCTAAATAAATCGCCTCCTCTTCCATTTAAAATAATTTCTTTTATACCTCCTTTAGAATCTGAACATATAACAGGAATATTATGGCTTATTGCTTCAACTACTGCATTAGGAAAACCCTCAAAATGAGATGCATTGATAAATAAATTTGCCTTTTTATAATATTTGCTAGTGTTTCTTTTGAACCCTACTAATTTAATTTTTTTTTTTAAATTGTAATCTTTTATCATTACTTTTAAATTTTCTTTTTCTGGTCCATCTCCTAATATTGTTAATGAAAAATTTTTTATTTTCAGTTTATTTAATGCTTCAATAATTACATTATATCCCTTTTCTCTCGATAGTCTTCCTACTGATATCATTTTTAACTTTTTAATTTTTTTTAAAGTTTTTTTGTATTTTAAGTGCAAAAAAGATGGTGATGGAATACTAAGAACTTTGGCGTTGCAAAGTTCAATCAAATCATTCTTGCCACTAATTGAATTTGATATAATTAAATCAGCTTTTTTATAATAAATTTTTACCAAAAAATATATTATTAGTTTTTTTACATAACTATATAAATTATCAAAAATTAATAATTCACTAATATCAGTTCTTTCTATTCCAATAATTTTTAATCTTTTTATTTTTTTCAAAAATATAATAGAAAAAACATTTGCATGATGAATTGAGGAAATAAATATATTTTTTTCCATTTTTGAGTCATAAATTTTATTTACTAATGGTGCTATTAATTTCATTGAACTAAATACATTTTTAGAATTTATTTCAAAAACCTTACAGCCAATTTTTTTCAATCTATTTTTTTGGAAATTTTTTCCAAGAGAAATTATACTTATTTGATACTCTTTTTTATTTAAACTTTTACAAAGTCTTAGTGTTGAATTACCAGCACCATAAGCAGAAAAACTAGGAAGAAAAAAAATTAAATTTTTCATTTATTGTTAATAATTTTCTTTAAATAGATCAAATTCTATCTTAACTATATTTTATTTTTTATATACCAACTAACTGTGTTTTTGAGTCCTCTATCTATACTGGTAAAATTTTTAAATTTTGTAACCTTTTTAATCAAACCATTACTTCCATGTGTTTTATAGATATCTCCCTTTTGTAAAATTCTTTTTGTTATTTTTGCTTTCTTTTTTGTTAATACATCTATCTTACTAATTATTGACATTAATTTTACAGGCTTGTTTGAGCAAATATTGTAAACCACATGTTTTTTTTTGGAATTAATCTTAATTAATAGATTTAATATTTGACATATGTCTTTCACATATGTCCAATCTCTAACATGTTTGCCAAAGTTATTCAGATAAAACTTATTATTTTTATAAAATGAGGATTTTAGATATTTCATCATAAACATATCGGGTCTTCCCCATTCACCATAAACTGTAAAAAATCTCAGACCAATTAACTGGATATCATTATAAAGTGATGCAACTTGACTTATTTCTTCATTAATCTTTTTTGATAACCCATATATATTTTTTGGATCTATTTTCTGATTTTCTTTTAAGGGAAAACTTTTTGAATCACCGTATACAGAGCTAGATGATGCATATAAAAGCTTTTTAACTTTGAATTTTATTGACGCATCTAAAATATTATAAAAACCCAATATGTTATTGTCTACAAAAGCTGCTGGATTATCTATTGAATATCTTACACCTGCTTGAGCCGCTAAATTGAAAACAATATCAAATTGATTTTTTTTAAAAATTTTTTCAACATTTTTTTTATTTTTTATATCGATTTTTAAAAAGTTAAATTTTTTTGATTTTTTTAAAACAGCTAATCTTCTATTTTTAAGGATAACAGAATAATAATCATTTAAATTATCAATACCAGTAATTATATGTTTGGATTTGTTTAATAAAAAGTTAGCTAAATTAAACCCTATAAATCCTGCAGCACCAGTTATTAAAATCTTCATTATTAATATATATATCAATTTTTTTTAAAAAAAGTATATCTTAATATTAATGTTAAAAATTTGTGTAATCGGTTTGGGATATGTTGGGCTTCCTATTTGCTTAAAGTCATCAAATAAATTTCATACAACAGGTTTTGATACTAATTCTATAAGAATTAAAAATTTAAATAGTAAATTTGATCAAAATAATGAATACAAGAAAAGTGATTTTAACAATAAAAACCTAATTTTTACTAACAAAATATCTGATATAAAAAATTGTAATTTTTATATCATTTGTGTTCCAACACCAATAGATAAAAATAATAATCCTGATTTATTACCTATCAAAAATAGTTTTGAAACAATCGCCAAAGTACTAAAATTTAAAGATATAATAATCTTAGAGTCCACAGTTTATCCTGGTGTTACTGATAAATTTACAAAATTTTTAGAGAAGAAAAAAAAATTAATAAGCAACAAAGACTTTTTTATTGGTTATAGCCCTGAGAGAATTAATCCAGGTGATAAAAAAAATAATTTAACAAATATAAATAAAATTATTGCTCTTAACACCAAGAATAAAAATATAATCCTAAAGGTAAAAAATATATATAAAAACTTTTGTAAAAAATTAATTTTTTCTCAAAATATTAAAGAAACAGAGACAGCTAAATCTATAGAAAATATTCAACGTGACTTGAATATTTCTCTATTTAATGAAATATTAATGATTTGTGATAAGTTAAAACTAGATTATTCAGAAGTTATACGTTTAGCTAAAACAAAATGGAATTTTATAAATTTTGAGCCAGGGCTTGTTGGTGGTCATTGCCTGCCGGTTGATCCTTATTACTTATCATACATAGCAAAAGAAAATAAATTCGATTCTATTGTTACTCTTGCTGGAAGAAAAACAAATAATAAAATGGAAGATTTTGTATTTAAAAAATTTATTAGTTTTATAAAACTTAATAATATAAATTTAAAATCTTCAAAAATCTTAATTATTGGTTTGACATATAAGTACGGTGTCTCAGACATGCGTAACTCCTTAAATTTAAAAATCTACAATAGAATTAAAAAAATTACTAAAAAAGTCTATGCATATGATCCTTTTTGTAAAGAATCTAATTCGATTTTAAATAAATATAGATCAAATTTCACAAAATTTGATGTAGTTTTGTTCTTAACAAAAGGTACTATTTTCAAAAAAATTCATAAAAAAATAAAATCAAAGAAACCAAAGATAATTTTAGATCCTTTTTATTATTATAATAATTAAATTTCTATAATTTTTTGTAAATTTTTAAAATGATCAAATTTTGTAAAAGCTTTTGAGCTTTTTTTTGATTTAATTTTTTTAATTTTTAAATCAATTTTTGAAGTTTGACAAAATCTATCAAATGTCTCTATTAACTGTGCCTGACTATTATTTTTAAATAAATAACCTCCTAAACCATTTTGTAAAATTTCCTCTGGTCCATTTGGACAGTTACTAGCAATAATTGGTACATTTAAATAAGCTGCTTCTACAAGTACAAAGCCAGGATCCTCCCAAAGTGATGAAAGAATAAAACATTCTGCTTTATTCAAATACTTATAAGGATTTTCCTCAAAACCTAATAAATCTACATCATTGGAAATTTCTAGATTTTGAATTATTTGTTTTAATCTATTTTCCTCTTCTCCTGAACCTAAAATTAATAAATGATAATCTGGGTGTTTTTTTTTAATTAATTTAAAACTATGCAATAAAAGAGAAAAGTTTTTTTGCTTTGTAAGTCTTCCAATAGCAATAATAATTTTTTTATCATTATATTTTGGATCTATCAGTTCATTTTTTTTAAGGACTATTGTTTTTGGCGAAATAATAGGATCATGCAATAAAAATAACTTTTTCTGGTCAAAAATATTTAATAATTTTAACTTTTCCAGAGTAGCGATAGTTGGGCAAGTAACTTTATGAACTTTTTTTCCAAAAAACTTCCAATAAATTTTTCTAAATATATTTAATTTTGGAAATCCTGATATTCTAATTACTAATTTTGTCTTACTTTGAATGAGCATCATGACAGCAAGTGGTAATGAAATTATTAAATGTGCTATCAAATAATCTGGTTTATCTTTTTTTAATAAATTTATCAATCTAAAGAAGCTTAAAAAGAAAATGACTAGTTGTGTAAATCTGCTTCGTAAAAAACCACCTCTTGGTAATTTTTCAATAATACTTTTTTTATACAATTTGATTATTTTTATATTTTTGGTCTTTTCTGGAATTTGCTTCCATTCACCAACTGAGTCAATAATTGATAAATCTACCTTTTTTTTACTATAATCTTCTATTGCTTCAATTGATTTAATTACTGATGCTACTGTAGCAATCCTAGATAAAAAAGGTGACCAATAATAAATTTTCATAATTGATGTTATCTAGTTAATATAATCTTTATTTTTTATACATTTCTTGTCAAAGATTATTCAGGTTATATGCTTTCATAACTTCATACGTTTTTTTTAAACCAGACTGAATATTGTACTTTGGTTCCCAATCTATAATTCTTTTTATTTTTGATATGTCTGTTACAAATTCCATAGGTCCAGAAACTTCTTTATTTTCAGAGATAATTTTTTTTTTTGATAGATTTGATATTATATTACACATATCTTTTATAGATGACATTTTTCCAGAACCTAAATTAATTATTCCTTCAAAATTAGAATCTACTAATTTTAAAACTGCATCTGCTGCATCTTCGGTAAAAATAAAATCTCTTTTGGGTTCATCACTCCATATTTTTACTTCCTTTTTTGTAAAAACGTCTTGCATAATAGTTGGTACTAGGTCTGGCCTTCTTAGTTTAGTATATCCATATATGTTGCTCAATCTTACAATTATTGATGGAATTGAATTTCCAAAATATTGAACTATTTGCTCCGATAAATACTTACTAAATACATATTTATTGATATATGGATTAATTTCTTGTGTTTCATCTACTGGTAATGTTAATTTTTTTTGATCATACAATAGTATTGTTGTGAAGCAGATAAACTTTTTTACTTTTCTTTTTGCAAAATAAGACAATGCTTGATTAAGAGGGTAAACATTAAGATCTATTCCCATATTAGTGCTTAGGTTAATCTCATGATGATTAGAACTACCTATCAAAAAAATTACTTTATCAAAATCAACTTCGTCTAGTTTATTTATTTCATCCAGGCTATTTAGGTGAATGTGTTCATTTTTACATTCTTTGGGAGGCAATGTTCTGCCTACAGAAATAATTTCTGGATTTTTTGAAAGAATAACTGGACCAAAAAAACCACTGCCTCCAAATAATAAGGTTTTTTTCATTTTAGTTTCATTCTTTTACGATAAATATCTCTTATTCCATCTTTTAATTTTATTGCTGTAAACTCTGGAAAATATTTTATCATATTTGAAATTTCAATATCTTTTCGCATTTGACCATTTGGTTTAGTATTATCATATTCAACCAATAAACCCTGAGCATCACAAGCTTCAAGTGCTATTTTTGCAATATAGTCTATTGAATAATTTTCATTTGTAGCAATATTCATATTAAAAAACTTTTTTTTTAATATCATCAAGCTTATTATTTTAGCAACATCTTTTGCGTGCATAAACTGTCTATATGGAGTGCCATCTCCAAATAATGTGATTTTATTTTTTTTTTTAATTTTTGCTTCAATAATTTTTTCAATTAATGCTCCTACGAAATGCCCCTTAATTGCATCGAATTTATCAAATTCACCATATAGATTACAGGGTATGATATAGTTATATTTTGTCTTAAATTTTTTATTATACATATCAATATGTATTGCCATACATCTTTTTGCATAGGAATAAGAAAAAAGATCTTTATGTGGTGCTCCATTTAAAAGTTCAGACTCCTTAATCGGATATTCCTTAATATCATCAGGATAGATACAGGAACTTAATATGCCTAAAAAATTTTCAACATTATTTGCAAAACTTTCTTTTAGAATAAAAGTATTCATTAGTATATTATTCTCAAAATATTTAACCGGTTCTTCAATATTATGGTGAACACCTCCAACCATTGCAGCTAAATGAATAATTTTTTTTGGTTTTAACTCTAAAAACATCTTTTTGACTTCTATTAAATCTAATAAATTAAAATCTCTAGACCCAACATAAGTGGCAGTAGGCAAATATTTTTTTAAGTATGTTCCAATCAAGCCTGTACCACCGGTAACTAGAATTTCTTTACTCATTATTTCTTAACTCCAGAAAACACATATCCAATTGGATATATTATTATTGGATCTTGTTTCATAAAAAAAAATAAAATTTTATCTAGTAAAATCATTAGGGTAATTAGAATATGATAAATTATAGGTAAAAACTTTAAGTATCCTCTTAATAATGAAAAACTAGCCAAAAATGGACCCATACCAAGTTCTTTTATCTTGATATTTTTGAAATTTTTTTTTTGAAGTTCTTTTTTAATTAAATCCTTAGTGTACCTGTTGTAGTCCTTGGGTGCGCCATGAATTCTATATAAGAATGGAGTTGATCCATAAATTTTACCATTTTTTTTTAACATAAAATAAATATTATTTAAAGGTTGATTGATATTTCTTAGATGTTCTAAAACATTAAATATGATTATATTATCATATTTTGTTTTATGATTTATTTTTTTTTCTAAATCTAAAAACAAAAATTTTTTATTTTTTTTATCAATATTAGAGTAAAAAGTTTTATACTTTTTTGAACTTTCTTTCAAAAAGTTTCTATTTAATTTATGACTAGCACCAAACTCTAAACAAACTCCATTTAACTTAAAATTTTTAAATGCTTGAATTTGTAAATTTCTTAGAACACTATTATTTGAAAATATCAAACTAAAATAATTCATCATTAACCATTTTATAAATTATTTGTTTAAAATTTGTTTTTGGTTGCCATTTAATTTTTTTTTTGGTTTCACTTATATCTGCTTTGTATCCACGAATATCTAGCTTTCTTTTAAATTTTTTTACATTAGTATTTAAGTGTTTTTTATTTATATTTAGTAATTTGAAAACTTCATTAACAAATTCCTTTACACTGTGAACTTTCCCAGTTCCTAAGATTAAATCTGAAGGTGATTTCTGTTGAAGCATAAGCCAAAACCCCTCGACATATTCTGGTGCCCATCCCCAATCTCTATAAATATTTATATTCCCAAGCTTAAGAATTAGTCTGTTATTTTTTTTTATTTTTTTTGAAATATTAATAATTTTTTTTGTTACAAATTCATCTGATCTTAAACTTGACTCATGATTAAATAAAATTCCTGTACAACAAAAAATATTATAATTTTCCCTAAAAACTTTCACTAGCCAGTAACCAGTAGCTTTGGATATACCATATGGACTTTGTGGATCAATTTTTGAATTTAAATTATATTTATTGTTTTTATTATCCCCATAAAATTGTCCAGATCCTGCATTAAATAATTTTGTCTTAAGGTTTTTATTTTTTATAATTTCTAAAATATTTAATAAACCTAGTGCATTACTTTTTAATGAGCTTATAGGGTTAGTAAACGATCCAACTACCGATGAGTCTCCAGCTAGATAATAAATTTCACTAATTTTTGAATTAAGTATTTTTTTACAAAAATTTAAATCAGTTGCCTCACCCTTATATAATGTAATGCTTCCTTCTATTTTTAATCTTTTTAATCTATACAAATTGTCAGAAGATTTGCTTCTAGTGGTACCAAAAACTTTGTATCCCTTTTTTAGCAAAAAATGAGATAAATAGGCTCCATCCTGTCCACTAATTCCAAAGATAATTGCAGTTTTTTTTATTTTCATATAATTAAGGTTTATCTTATTACTTATTAAAAATATCAATACACAATTTTTTTTATGACAAAAACATTAATATTTACAGCAACGTATAACGAAAAAGAAAATATTACTGTTCTTATTGAAAAAATAATTAATTTACAAAGAAAAGTTGATATTTTAATTATCGACGATAATAGCCCAGATCAAACTGGTCAAATACTTAAAGATCTAGAGAAAACACTAAAAAATTTAAAAGTTATAATTAGAGAAAAAAAACTTGGATTAGATACGGCTCATAAATTAGCGTTTAATTATGCCAAAAAAAATAATTATGAAAAATTCATAACGCTTGATGCAGACTTATCTCATGATCCAAATGAAATTCCAAAAATTATTAATTTACTTGATTCAAATTCTTTTGTTATAGGGTCTAGGTATATAAAAGGAGGTAATTGTAAAATGTCATTAACAAGATTAATTTTAAGTATAATTGGAAACAAAATTATTAAATATGTTTTAAACATAAAATCCAATGAATTCACAACCTCTTACAGAGGATTTAACTTAAATAAACTAACTAATTTTAATTTAGATATGATAAATTCTAAAGGTTACAGTTTTTTTATGGAAACAATTTATACACTAAATAAACTTGGACATAATATTTATGAAATACCAATACAATTTAAAAATAGAACCCAAGGAAAATCTAAAATCCCTAAATTAGAAGTTTTAAGAACTCTCAAAAATTTAATTATTATTTTCTTTAAAAAATAAAAAATTTAATTATTTTAATTTATTATAAATACTTATTGTTTGATGTGAGCATTTTTCCCAACTAAAATCTCTTGCTCTAATTTTTCCAAGGCTTTTAAGCTCATTTATTCTATGGTCTGAATAAAGTAAAAAATTTAGTTTATCAATTAAGCTATCTTTTTTTTCAAGTTCAAAATATTCCACACTATCTCTACCAAGTTCAACAAATGTTTTGCTATTTGAACAAATCACTGGACAGTTTGCATTCATAGATTCCAATAACGGTAATCCAAATCCCTCATAAATAGATGGAAATATAAAAAGTCTAGCATTATTATATAGATAGCTTAGAAAATTGTCATCTCCCTCTAATTGAATGAAATTATTTAATTGCATTCCAAGATTATTAATTATTTTTTTTTCTTCAATTGTTATCTTCCCTCCACCAAACAAAACAATATTAAAATCATTTTGTATCTTTTTAGATTTAGAAATTTGATCTAATAAATGCTTAAAATTTTTATACCTATTTCTAGACCCTACATATAAAATAAATGGTTTTTTGAAATTGATAGTTTCAAAGTAAGAATTATTTTTAGAAATTTTTAATAAATCATTTGTAAGATGATCTGACCCCAGGTATATGACATCAATTTTTTTTTCATCAATATTATACAATTCAATTAAATCATTTTTTGTATTTTCAGATATACATATAAAATGATCCATTTTTTCAAAAATTTTTTTTCTGTAACTTATGGTATTTTGAAATTTTATTTTTTCATAAAATTTTTCATAAATTAAATCATATACAGTAATAATTTTTTTTTTATTTCTGATTGAATTTGGTGGCGAGCTATAATAGGTATCATGAAATATATCAAATTCAGCACTATTTATTATTGAGTTATAAAAAAAATTATTTAATTTATTAATAATACCGTGTATTGGATATCTTGAAAAATAAATTCCTTTTTTAAATTTTTTATCTAAATATTTTAAATATACATTTTTATATATAGGGGATATTACCTCAAAATTAATATTATTTTTCTTCAAATAACAAAATAGTGAATAATAATATCTAGATATACCACCCATTTTTTGAGTAAAAAATATCGAATTGTTATAAATAATTTTCAATTTTTGCCATGTATTATTTAACGCAGTTTACAAATGATCATATTAACTTATATAAGATTTAATTTTTTAAAGTATAACTTAAAATAATAACATACTAAATTAATTATGAAAAAAAAAATATTTGTCCTAATAACTACTACTATTTTTTTGGTATTTTTTATAATCGGATTTGTGTTTATAGGTCAAACTGATAACAGATTAATATTTACATTTAAAAATAATATTCCATTAGGATTAAGAGTTTTTCTAAAAGATAATGTTTTTTTTATATTTAGCATAAACGATGATGTCAAAAAATTGACTTCTCAGAGCAAAAGATTAAATAGTCAAATTGAACAGTTAGAGAATCAAAATGACTATTTAAAAAATAAAATTTATGCAGTTTCAAATCAAATAAATGACGACGTTTATATTTTACCAAAAATTTTGGAAAAGAAAAAAATAGTATCCAATAATAATGAAGTTTTTTATTTAACAAAATATTTTTTTCATTCGAAAGCATGGCAATATAATCAAAAAAAACCATCCGGCTATCTGGTTAAAGAAAGTGATAAAATTTTTACTATCAGTGGTGATGGAAAATTGGGCTTTTTTGAATTGAATAAGCTTCAAAATGAAGATCATATAAAATTAAATAAAATTAAGACTAACTTAAAAGGAGTAACAAATAATCCGTCAATTTATGAAAAAGGTAAAATTAGCTTTAGGGGCATGATGATAAATGAAAATAGAATTTATTTATCGTATTATAAAAAGGTAAAAGACAATTGTTTTAATATTTCAATTCTTGATGCTTCCTTAAACTTAGAAATATTAAGATTTAAAGAATTTTTTACCTATGATGAATGTAGTGAGAATATGTCAAATCATACGGGTGGAAAAATGATCAAATTTAATCAAGATACATTTCTATTTACTATAGGTGATGCACAACAATATATGAACGCACAAAGTGATGACTCTTTATTCGGTAAACTGATTCAAATAAATTATTCAGATAAAGATTATAAAATTTTAGCTAAAGGAATGAGAGATACTCAAGGAGGTATTTATAACGAAAAAGATAAAATAGTTTTGATGACTGAGCACGGCCCAACTGGTGGTGATGAAATTAACTCTCTTAAGTTAACTGAATTCGACAACAATGAAAATTTTGGATGGCCAATAGCCTCATATGGGACAATTGACTATATAATTATAGAGGAAAATCAATTTTTTAAACATAAAGAAAATGGTTTTAAAGAGCCTTTGCACTGGTTTAGAGGTAAATCTGTAGCACCAAGTCAAATAATTTATGTGGATTCTTTAGATGAAAATACTGAAAGGAATTATTTCTTGTCAGCTATGGGTAATGTTCCCTATCCAGGTAGAAGATCAATCCATCATTTAAGGTTTGACAGTATATACAGTAAACTTGAATATTCTGATATCATTCCTATTGGGGAAAGAATTAGAGACATAATAAATATCGAAAATGAAAAGAAAGTAGTCATGATTTTAGAAAATAGTCCCTCCCTAGCGATTTTGGAATGGGAATAATTCTAATTTTTTTTAGGAACAAACATACCCTCAACCTTCTCAATTTTATTAAAATCTGGCTCTATAAAAGATCCTTGAGTTTTTAGTTTATCGTAAAATTTTTCTAAATTATTAACCTCATCCAATTTATCATTCAAATGTCTATGATTTAGCTCATATCTCATAAAATTAACAGAATGTTTTCCAATACCACCGAATCTTGCAATTATCGCTTTTCTAGATTCATCTCCTTTTTTTTTTAAAAAACTATTTAAGTAACCAGTGTGAAAAATATTACAATAAAAGATTAATAAATCCCCAGATTTATAATTAATTTCCTCTCCAATAATTTTTTCAATAAATTTTCTAAAAAAAAAAAAGTTTGTTTTTTTTATTTTCCAATGAAGCCACCTCAATAAATTAGAAAAAGTTCTGTTGTATTTTCTTCGATTTGAGTATGGAATAAGATTCAAACCTGTTGATGTTTTGTCAGAGTCATTAAGATAAAGTATAGCGCTTACTACATTGTATTTTTGATCCTCATCCCAATCGGGCCCTACCCCTGTTTGTCTGTAAGGATTGTCTCTATGCCAGCTATAATTTGTGCCAATTGTGTCACATAATAAAGATGCACTGTATAAAAAGAATGCTTTTTCACCAGTAAAAATTTTAACTTTTTCAATGACTCTTTGATTTGTCACAAAATCCCATAAAGACTCTTCTTTAAAGTCATTAAAATTTTCATTATTTTTTTTTTTAATTTCTATAGATTTTTTTAAACTCTCAATTTCATATTCATTAAAAAAATTTGGTAGAAATAAATAGCCTTTTTTAATTGTATCAAAATTATTTTTTTTCATTTTTTTATCAAATATAATAAAATATTTATTTAATATAATTTAAATATCTATAAGTTAAAGAATGAAAAACAATTAACATTATCTGATATAATTACAATAAGTAATCATGATTAAATTTATAAAAAAAATATTGTTATTTATTATAAGAAAAATTAATAAAATTAATTATAAAAAAAAATTCATATTTATACACATCCCGAGAAGTGGAGGAACTTCAATTAAAAAATTTATATTTCTTAATTTTGGAAAAGAAAAAGTACTTGAAAATAATGATATGAATTTAATAGATTACAGATATCTAAATAAAAATGATAAATACAATTTTTTTGTTGGTCACAAACAAATTATAAATACAGAAAACACTAATAATGTTAATTATTTTACAGTACTCAGAAATCCTGTTGATAGAGTTGTATCTTACTATTTCTATCTCAAAAATTTTGAAAAAATTAAGGGAGAAAAAAAACAATTGGATAATTTTGTAATTGATCAAAATATGAATTTTGATCAATATATTGAGTATACTGAAGAAAAATTTTGGGATAATTTAATTGTAAGATTTTTTTCAGGTAAAATTATTCCTTTAATCAATCCAGGAAGAATGAAAAACTTTATTGGTCAATATGACGTGAATGATCTCAAAATAGATGAAAAAGATTTTACTTTAGCAAAAAACAACCTAAAAAAAGTTAAGATCTTTTTTACAAAAAATACAAATAAAAAAAATTTATCAGAATATTTTTCTACTAAAATTTCATTACCATTTAAAATTTATAACTATTCAAAGATAGATTACGAAATAAAAGATTATCAAATAAAAAAAATTAAAGATTTAAACCAACTAGATTTTAAAATTTTTGATTACTTCAATAATTGATTAAATTTATTTAATAGATTAATTTTTTTTCCTAAATACATTGATCCTTCAATAGTATAATGACCATAATCAAAATAAATTTTTTCAAAATTATTTGTCACTATTTGGCATGTGTTCATAGATTTATTGCATGCATATTTGTAAGGATCATAAAAATCTATTCCTTTTAGGATTAAATATTCTTTTAGCGATTCGTTAATTTCAATTTTTTCTTTATTAATTTTACTAAAGTAAATCTTAGAAGTTTTTTCAAAAAATTTATCATCAAAATTATAATTTGTTTGAATTTTTTTTAAAATTTCAATATCTAACAATGTTAAATTGTTAATATTTTCTGGAAACTCTGGTCTATTTAAAAATACTAAAAGTTTTTTATTATTTTCTTCAGTAAATATTTTAAATTTTTCAATATCATTAAAATATTTTTTTGACCATCTTGATGCTAAGATAATTAAATCTGAATTATTAATTATTTCATTTGAAATATGCTCTTTGTTAAAATCTTCAAATCCGATTCTCATAACCGAAAAATCAAAATCTTTATAAAGTTCGTTATTCTGAGCGAACATTCTGTAAACTCCAATAGAATGTGAATTTCCTACAATTAAAATATTTTTTTTATTTTTTTTATTCAAATTTGAAGAGCCAATAAAATAATAACCTTTTAATGGTTTTCGCCATTTTTTTTGCAAATAATTATTATCAATTATATAATTAGGATATTTTGTATAAAAATCACCAAATGCAAACTTAAGTCCTTTGCTAAATATAATTGTAAAAAAAATGATAAAAAAAATTACAATATATATAAGAGACCATTTAATAATTAATTGAACAGAAATATTTTTGTTATATCTAAAAGGTTTTTCAATAAAATAAAAAGAAAAAGTTGAAATTATTAAGGAAATAATAAAAATTATTATTTTTGTATTGAATTCATCTACATTTAAAAAAAAATATGAATTACTCAATGAAAACAATGGAAAATGCCAAAGATATAACGAATATGAAATAAGACCTAAAAAAACAACGAATTTTAATCTTAAGAAATATTCATAAAAAAAATTTTTATCGTGCACTGTAATTATCATTAAAGTTCCCAGTATAGGTAGTAAAGTTTTATGTGAAGGTAAACTCATACTTTTCGCATCAAAATAACAAATAGGATATAAAATCAAAATTAAACCAACCAAAACTATTAAAGATGATAAAAGATATGAAAAATTATATTTTCGATTAAAAATAATTATTGAAATTAAACTTCCAGCAAATAATTCCCAAGCTCTTGAGGGAAATAAATAAAAATTTGCCGAGGCTAATTTGGGATTTGAAGAAAAAGATAAAATTACACATAACACTAAACTCAAAATCGTTGCTAACAAAATATAATAAAAAATTAATTTTTTATTTGCTTTTAATAAATATAAAAAAATAATAGGAAAAAATAAATAAAACTGTTCTTCAACGGACAATGACCAAGTATGCAATAACTGCATTTGATCTGAGCTATCTAAAAAATAATCATCATTATTTTGAAAAAAGAAAAAATTTGATACAAAAAAAATTGATGATAAAGCCGATTTTACAAAAGTAACCTGAGTAATTGGGGGTAAAATAAATAATGAAATTATTGTTATTATAAATATTAAAAAAAATAATGCAGGCAAAATTCTTTTTGCACGCCTTTTATAAAAATTTTTTATCGATATAGTTTTTGTATTACTATATTCGTCATATAAAATATTCGTTATTAGATAACCTGATATTACAAAAAATATATCTACTCCTAAAAACCCACCCTTAAATAATAAGTTTTGATGAAGATAAAATTCTGCGTGATAAAGAACAACAGCAATAACAGCAACAGCTCTGAGTCCATCTATTTCGGGTCTATAATAAATTTTTTTATTCATTTAATTATAAAATCAAATTAATTTTAAATCAGTAATAGAAACGCCTTTAGATAATTTTTCTTTAATTGATAAATGAGATAAGCTTTTATCATATATTAAATTTATATCTTTAATTCAAAAAGATACTTTGGAAAAATATTTGAGGAAAAACCTGACACAAATTTTTCGATTTGTAACTTTTTAAGGTTTATCTTTTTATTATTTGCAATATTAGTCAATTCTCCAACTCTATACCATTTACAATTTAATTCTTTCATTTTTTGTATAGCTCTAAACTGTATTGGATGACCAAGTGGTAAATGAAATAAGCTTCTATCATATGCTGCAATTTCATAATCTACCTCATTTTTTGAATAGGTAAATAATGCAGCACCAACTAAATGATCATTATTTTTATCTTTTGCATAAACCATAAATCTATTGTTATTTTTAATTGAGTTTTTTTGGATTTTCCAACTTTCATCACTTCTTGTTTTTTTTCCTGAAACCTTTAAATGAAGTAACTTAAATTCGTCAAATAATTTGTTTGATTTATTGTAATTATTACTATCTAAAATTCCTAATCTCCAAATTTTATTTCCTTTATTTATCAAATTTTTATAACTTTTTCTAAGATGGGTTTTTATAATATCCAAATTTTCTTGTAAATTGAGGAAATAATCATAATTGATAATTATTTTTGATTTATTTAAGATTAATTCTTGATGCCAATCTGATATTCCTTCAGAATTATTGAAAAAATGTTCATAAAGATAAATTTTTTTTATTTTTAAAATTTTTGAAATTTCTTTAATTTTAAGTATTAAATATGAATATATTTTTTTTTTGATTTTTTTTGAAAGATTTTTTTTCAATATAGGTGCTAATATAGGCAAGTGAAATGTGGTTAATTCATAAGTTGAATCCTGTTTGGTTAGTGATAGTGGAAATATTCCAACAATTTCATTTTCATAAAAAATCATACTTGAAAAGTTTATAATTTTAAATTTATTTCCCAAAAAGTACTCATAAAGATAATCTATTCTATGAGTTGAATAATTAAATGGTACATAATCTATAGTATCTAAAAACTTGTCCCACTCATCATTTGATTTTAACTCAAAGTGAATTAATTCTTGTTCTTTATGTAACCAAATTTTTTTGATCATCTTATTATCTAGTCTCATCTAATAAATCTTATGATTCCTATAAATCTACATTTATTTGAATAATTAAAATTAGATTTATGAATTAAATTTTTTGTAAAAAAAAGAACATCTCCAATATCTAATTTAAACTGAACTTCTTCAAACCTTTTTTCAATTTTTTTGATATTTTTTGGGGTAAAACTTTTAAATCCATTTTTTTTTCCTGTAATATTAATCGTTGAATGATTTCCTTCTAAATGACTTTTGGATAAAGCGCTCATTGAACCATTTTTTTTATTTGCATTATGTATTAATGGGAAATGTGCTGACAATATATCAGTTTTATTTACTTTATATTTAGCATTTAGATAGCTACTTTCTTGATGAAATCTATACGCTAATCTTTTATCTTTTGGTAAACCTGGGTTGAAGTAAGCACCCACAATTTTAATTTTTTTAATTTTAATAGTTTTGAAGGTTTTAACTTTTTTAAGCAGATATCTTTCTATTTCTTTGAATTCTTTAATTTTTGGAATATTTTCGAATATCTCTTTTAATTTTTCTTTATTATTTTTATCTAAGTTTATTGCTAAATTGTCCATATCTGAGTAGCCAAATCTCTGAGCAATTTTTTTTGATGCCTTAAAAAAATTAATAATCAATTTTTTTGGTATTTCATTTTTCGAACTAGCCCAACCAAAACTATCATAATCTTTAATTAATTTTTTTCTTAATGTATAAGCTTTTGGGTTTTTAACTTTAACTTTGTTCACTTATTTTACCCCTTTCTATTTCTAAAATTCTATCACATTTCTTTAATGTATTAAAATTGTGTGAAATAATTATAATTGTTTTATTATTTAAGTTTTTTAGTATTTCTCTAATTATCAAATTTTCATTAATTTCATCAAGTGCATTAGTTGCCTCATCTAAAATTATAATTTCAGGATCATTATAAAGTGCTCTTGCAATTCCAATTCTTTGTCTCTGACCCCCGGATATTTTTATACCTTTATTTCCAATTATTGTATTTAGTCCACTAGATAATGAATTTATAAATTCATTAATCTGGGATTTTTCAAGTGCATAGTTTAATCTCTCCTCAGAAAGATTTTTTTCATCTTGGTTTAAAACTATATTATTTTTTACAGTGTCATCAAAAAGATAAACATCTTGTGGGATATAACCAATAATATTTTGGTAGGCAGCTAGATTAAAAAATATATTTTCATTGTCAATTTTTATTGAACCTTTTATTGGAGACAAAAGTCCAGTCATTATATTTACCAAACTTGATTTTCCAGAACCAGATTTTCCCAATAATCCTATTTTATCCCCTTTATTTATTTGTAAATTCATTTCATTAAAAATTTTTATATCTGAACCCTCATAATTAAAGGAAATATTTTCTAATATAATGTGATCAAAAAATTTTGCTTTTTGATCACTTGGTATTTTTTCTTTAATAAATTCTTTTTTAAGTTCTTCATCTATTAAATTAAGAGCTGGCTCACAATACCTAATAGTATTCATTGCTCTGGATACAGCATAAAATGCTGGTATCATTCTTACGGAAGCAACGGCTAAAAATGAAAGTATTGGAATAATTTCATCTGAACTTTCTCCTTGAATTACGTAGTATACTGCAACTAAAGCAACTGTGGAAGCCGAAACAAACTCTAGAAAAAGTCTTGGTGTCTTATTGATAATGCTAACTTTAAATGTGTTGTCTCTGATCTCTTTCAAATTTTTATTGAAAATATTAAGCATAACATTTTCTCTATTATAAATTTTAATCTCTTTAATTGCATTAAACACCTGACTAACAATTTTTAATTGTTCCTGTGTGTTTACTTGAATTTTTTTTCCTAGCTTTTTCAGAACATTACGAAAAAAAAAATAAAATATTGAAGTAACAATAAAAAAAACTAAAAATACAGAAAAAGACAAAAATAAATTTACATTTAAAAGTAAAACAAAAATTATTACTAGTATCATACCCTCTAAAAATAATTGAAATATTTCTGAAATCAAAGAGACCACTTTATTACACTCATTAACAGTGTTTCTTAACAATTCATTTGGATTTTTATTCAGATGAAAATTATAATTAGATTGTAAATAATGCTCAAAAACGGTTTTAGAAAGTCTGATATTAATATTTCTAAAGTATAACCCACTGAAATAGTAATACAGTCCTAAATAAACATTCTTTATAAGAAAGATAATTATTATTAAAATTGATCCAAACAAAATAATATTCTCTTCATTAATGTCATCCATAAAAGATATTTTATTTAAAAAATGTATTTTTTCGTAAATTAGTTCTGGCGATAAAAGCATAACAATAAATAAGGGTATTGTGCCAATACCAATCATTTCAATAATAGTTGCAAATATCATGGCAACAAATAGATATTTAAAATATTTCTTCTCATTATTATTTAAAATATGAAAAGATTTAAAAATATTTTGTAAAATAAATGATTTAAAAAACATAATTAGATTTTAGTATTTTGATTATATCTTCAACACCATTTGTATTTGGTTTTACGTTATTATAATTCGATATAAACTTATCAAAATTTTTTTTTGATTTTTCCATTGCATCTAAAAGTTCAGATTTAATAATATCTTTTTTTAAAAATAGGTCATATTTGAATACTCCATATTTTTTTGGATAAACATTTATGTATTCAAGCCAAGTTTCTCCCATTAATCTATTTTCAAGTACAATTAAGTTTTTTTTTAAAATTAAAGCATCAATAATTGCTGAGGTTTCATAGAATACAGTTATAAAAGAACTATATATCTTCTCTCTAGTTTGATATTGAGTAACATTAAAGTCTTTATAAACTTTTTTCATAAATTCTAGATTTGTAGATGGGTGGATACAAACTGTAACTTTTTTGTTAAATAGTTTAGATAAAGATTTTAAAAATGCCTCTGACATTTCATAAATTTGCTTTAATTGTTTTTCACTTATTTTTGGTATCTCATAATCATCAGTTCCTAAAATATTAGTTTCTAAAAAAACTATTTCTTTTTCTAGAACTTCGTACTTTTGACTCGTATATTCGTCATATTGCATGCTATTTATCAGCACATTCTTCTTAACTAAAATATCAAATTTATTCATTTTTTTTTCATAAAGACTTTTATTAGACATAAATCTGTAATCTATTTTTTGGAAATAATTAATAAAAGTTAATAGTTTTATTGCAATATTAGGTACTTTCTTGAAAAAAAATTTCTTTATCTTGATAATTAATGATAATTTCACATTTGAACCAACAACACCAATATTGTGAATTAAAATAAGTTTTGTATTAGTCTTTTTTAAGATTCGAAATAATAAAAAATAAGAAAAAGTCATAGGAATACTTTTAATTAAAAGAAAATTTCCTTTATTAAGAATATCAGATAGTTCTTTCGAGTTAATTGGATTTAATATTGAAAAATTATATGGTACTTTTGAGCCCAGTAATGAGATATCATAGTTTTTTTTTTTGCTACCTATTGCTAGATTTTCTGAATTAATTAAAGAAATCTTCTCAAAATTATTTGATAACATGGTAATAAGATATTTTTTTTGATCTACGAATTGATCAAAAATTGAAAAATTAAATATTATTCCTAAATTATTCAAATTGAAGTCCAGCCCCCATCAACCAATAGAAGTGAACCAGTAATATATGACGCTGCATCCGAACATAAAAAAACTGTTGAATTTGCAATTTCCTGTGGTGATGCAAGTCTTTTTAAAGGAACTAAATTATTATAATTTTTTATAAACGACTTTGGTTGATTATCACTCACTCCACCAGCACATAGAGCATTAACCCTTATACCATAATTACCATAATAAGATGACATTGATTTAGTTAATGTGTTTATTCCACCCTTAATTATTGCATAGGACATATTTTCTTTTAATTTTGTATTTTTATATACGTTTAAATTTTGACCAACCAAACCATAAATTGAACTTAAAAAAACTATATTCCCTTTGATTTTTTTTCTTTTCATTTCATTTGCAGTTAATTTTGCAATCCAGGCATATGAATTAAGATGAAGGTCTATATTTTTTTTGTAATCATTATATTTGATTTCGCTAAAATTATTTTTTGACCAGTTTGTAGTTTTTGGGTAGCTGCAATTTATAAGAATATCTGGACAATTTTTTTTTAAGTATGTTTTAAATTTTAAATCTAAAATATTCTCATCAGTTAAATCGAAATCTACAAAATTATAATTTTTAAATTTTTTTAAATTTTTATTACTTATATCAAAAATTGTTATTTTTGCCCCGAGCTGATTTAATGACATAAAAATTTTTGAACCAATAAGTCCGTTTCCTCCAATTAAGAAAACTTTTTTATTTTTAAAATTAAAATTATTTAGAAATGATTTCATTAATTATTCTCCATGAAGAAACTCACTATTTGAAAATCAGTTTTAGTATCAATGTCCCAAGATCTTTCAAAAGGCATAACATAAAGTCCAGTTTTTCTTCCCCAAAGATTATCTTTTTTCAATAAAACATTTCTTTTCCATATATATATTGATGCATTTAAATCATAAACTTTTGGCGCATCCTGCCGGCATGTAATTTTTTTTTGTAAACTTAGAACTGGCATTACTCCATTTTTAGTTTTTTTTACTGCATTAAAATATGGATTACTTCTAGCCTCTGTCCCTGATACCAAAATATCGTATTTATTTTTAATAAAAGTTTTTTTTGCTTTCTTGATATCGTCAATAATTCTCAAAGGTGAAGTTACATCTAAGTCAAACACTAAATCATATTTTTTTTTTTTATTTATTTCCATTTTTTTTAAGCAATCTCTTATTACTAAAATTTTTGATGTTTTGGATTTAGAAAGAGTTTTCTTTCTATGAATAAAATTTTTAATTCCAAGTGTTTTTGCTATTTTTAAAATTGAGCTATTATCAGAAGAAACAACAACATCTTCAAAAATTTTTGACTTTTTTGCAGTATGGATTGTATACCACATCAGATATTTATTATTCATTCTACTTAGATTTTTGTTTTTTAATCCTTTAGAGCCTCCCCTCATACAAATTGTACATAATATTTTCATTCTATATATCCTTTTGATTGAAAAATTTAACTGCACTTTGATATAGTTCCCATTGACCTATATCTTTCCATGATTTTTGACTTACTTGATAAGTATTAATTTTATACTTCTTTTTTTTTGCCAGTTTTATCAACTCATCAAAATCTAAATATTTTTCCTTAGTAATTAAGTTTAAAACTTTTCTGTTAATCAAATAAACACCAATATTGATTAAATAATTTGTTTTTGGTTTTTCATTTAAACCTAAAAAATTATTTTTATTGTCTGTTAAGCAAACACCATATGGTATTGTTACATCTATATTGCTTGTAAGTATTGTAATATCACTTTTTGAAGAAATGTGATCAGTTATGAACTTTTTTGGATCAAAATTTATTATTGTGTCACAATTAGTAATAAGATAATTCTTATGTTTCTTTCCTTTTAAAAAATATAGGCTTCCAGCAGTTCCCAAAGGTTTTCTTTCTTCGATAAATGAAATATTAAATTTATAATCTATCTCCTTAAAAAAAGCTTTAATAATCTCTGACTTATAATTAATCATAGCAAAAATTTTATCTGCTCCATATTTCATAAATTGATCAAGTATTCTTACCATAACTGGTTTACCCTTTATTGGTATTAGTGGTTTAGGTAAAATGCTTGTGAAAGGTTTCATTCTTACACCCTTGCCTCCTGCCATTAAAACGATAGGTAAATTATGTTTAAATTTTTTTAATCTTTTTTTTTTATTTAAATAAAAAATATTAATAAGTTTTTTATTTATATCTACTATTGGAAGTATAGTAATTTTTTTTTTAATTAATATTTTTTTTGCTGATTCAGTGTTATAATTTTCAAACAATATTGATGGTCTTTTATTATAAATTCCTTCTATTTTATCATTTAATTTAGCACCTTTAATAATTGTAGCTCTTACATCACCATCACTCAACGTTCCTTTTAAAATTTTTTTATCATCAATTACTACCAAACATCTTAAACCACTCTTATATAAATTTTTAAGTGCTTTTCTGAGATTGTCCCTAGGTTTGATTGTAATACTGTTTATCATAATTTTTAGCTAATAAGGCCCGGGCTGCTTGGTAAGTTTATAATTCTCTTTGCAATTAAATTTGTATTTTTTAGATTCATTTTTGGAAAATTTTTTAAATGTTTGTTTTTGTGTAACGGCATCCACACTGGTCTAATATAATATTTATTAAAATTGAAAAAATTAATAATTTCTTTTTGTAATAATGTGTCCTTTTTATCTAAAATTATTGAAATTAGCCAATAATTACTTTTTTCTTGCCTTCTTTCACATAAAAGCTTTATTTGATTAAATCTTTTAAGTTTAATTTTATACATTTTAAAAAGTTTTCTTTTTAAACTTAAAATTTTTTTTAATTTACTTAATTGTGAAATACCAAAGGCAGCATTAAGGCCTGGCATTCTATAATTATACCCCAGAGCATCAAATTCGAAGTTTAATGATTTATTTTTTTTTGCAGTTGTACTTAAAAATTTTGCATGTTCTGCTATTTTTTTATTTGAAGTTAAAATAGCTCCACCTCCTCCAGTAGTAATAGTTTTGTTACCATTAAAACTTAATACCCCAACTTCTGTAAAAGTTCCAAGATGTTTTCCTTTATAAAAACTTCCAATACTTTCTGCCGCATCTTCAATTATTTTAATATTAAATTTTTTACATAAAGATTTTATTTTTAATATATTTCCAACTAAACCAAATGGATGTAAAAATACAAGCGCTCTGATGGTTCTTTTAGTATTTATATTTATACAAATACCCTTTCTAAATGATGTATTTTGTTTTAAATAGTTTTCTAATTTTAAACAATCTATAGCAGGAAAATTTTCCTCAACATCAATAAAATGAGGAATTGCATTACAATAAATTGCTGCATTTGCTGCTGCCACGAAGTTGATTGATGGCATCAATATTTCATCATTAGGTTTTACTCCTTGACATAAATAGCTTAAATGTAACGCACTAGTACCTGTAGATGTGGCTATTGCATATTTTGATTTTGTATAACTACTTAGTTTTTTTTCAAAACTTTCAACTAAATTACTTTTATAGGATACGTATCCTGATTTTAAGCAATTTTTTATTGAAATTAGATCATCATTTTTAATCATTGGTTCATGAAGACTAGCTTCGTCGTGTTTGATAATTTTTTTTATCTCATAAAATAAAGTTTTAGAAAAAAAATTTTTTTTCATCAATTTAATCTTTCAAAATTTTGTGTGCTGATTTTAGTATCTAAATATTTATAAATATCTCGACCTTTTTCAAATAAACTAATATTTCTAAATATCTCATCTAAAACTTTGAAATATTTTTTTAAAATTTTGTTATTATGAGCAATCGAACTATATACAACATTTGACGCAAGAATATTATTTTTCAACATCTCTTGGGTAATATATGTTTTGTAAGCAATATTTTTATTGCTTACAAAACTAAATGAACAAAGAGATGGTATACCTGAAATTCTTATATTTAGGTTGTGTTTTATTGATAGCATTTTCCATTGAGAAATAATTTTTTTACCTATTAATGTAATTTTTTTCCATGATTTTTCTTTTTTCATAATTTCTAGTGTTTTTAAAGCAGCTACCGAACCAATTCTTTCAGTCCAAAAAGTGCTACTAATAAATGTTGTTTTAATTGATTTCATTATTTTTTCAGTTCCTAATATTGCAGTAATTGCATAACCGTTTCCTAACGCTTTACCAAGAATTAAGAGATCTGGATCTACTTTAAATTTTTTATGAATACCTCCAAATGTTTCTCTAAAACCAGTCGTACACTCATCAAAGATTAGAATTATGCCATTTTTGTTAGCTAGTTGTCTTACTTTTTTTAGGAAGTTATTTTTAGGCATTTCATTTCTTAAAACTTCCATCTTAATTATTCCAATATCTTTTTCTTTCACCAGTTTTCTCAAATAATTATAATCATTATATTTGAATGAGTAGATTGTGTTTTTTAGTTCTTTGGGAACACCTTCAATATTCAATCCTTTAAGTAAATGATTTGAAAGATTTTTTTTTGATTTTATATTTGCTGCTAAATACCAGTCATGCCAACCGTGATAACCACAAAAAGCTACAGTTTTTTTTTTAGTTGAGGCTCTTGCTAATCGAATAGCTATTGAATTTGCTTCACCACCCGTTCTTGCAAATCTTGCTTTACGTGCCCATGGATGTAACTTAATTAATTTTTTAGCAAGATAAACCTCTTCAGGACAATTCAATGTTGATATATTTCCGTCTTCAATAACTTTTTTTACAGCGTTATCAACCTTAGGATGAGAATATCCTAAAGAGTTAGTTCCTACTGACATAGTTGATAGATCGTAATATTCATTATTATCTAAATCTGTAACAACGCATCCTTTAGTTTTTTTAAAATATGAAGGCCATAAATTAGGTAAAAAGGTATCAGGTCTTTTTGAAAAAAGCATATTTCCACCTGCTATAACTGTTTTTGACTCTTTCCACAGTTTTTGTCCTTTTCCAATCTTTAGTTTTTTTTTCATCTAACTAGTTTAATTATTTGACCAGGTTTATAAACTTTTTTTGATTTAGTCCCAATTAAATCAAAATACTTAGATGCACATATTCCAACAAAGGGTCTTTGAACAATTAAATTTTCTTTAGTAAATTTTTCATTTTTCAAAATATTTTTTTTTGCATAGATACTTTTTCTTGCAGGTTTTAAGTTTTGAATTTCTGAATTTTGAATTTTTTTTATTGGATTGCCTAAAATTTTGTTAGTTCTTTTAATGCTTTTAACCATTTTTAAAAAAACTTTAGGCTCTACAGAAGCTTTATGATCAGGGCCCTTCATATTTCTATTCAAAGTAATGTGTTTTTCAATAATTTTTGCTCCTTTAGATACAGCAATAATTGATGCAAAAATATCTTCACTATGGTCAGAAAAGCCAATATTTAATCTTAAATTTTTTTTCATCATCGTAATTGCATTCAAATTTAGAAATTGATCGCTCGCAGGATAAGAAGACACACAGTGTAAGATTGTAAGTTTTTTTTTAATCTTATTAAATATTTTTTGATTTCTAATAATAATTTTTTTATTTTTAAATTCTAAAAATTTTTTTTTAGCTATAATATTACAAGCATCTACAATTTCTTTAATATTACTCATACCTGTTGATAAAATAATTTTTTCTTTATCAATATTAAGTTCTGAAAGTAGTTGAAAATTTGTAATTTCACCTGAGGCTATTTTAATAATTTTTGGATTCAAAAACTTTTTCATTTGATACAATGCACTTAAATCAAATGGAGATAAAATAAAATCGATATTAAGTTTCTTAGAAAAATTTTTTAATACTTTAAATTTATCAATCCCAAATTCATACTTTTTTAACATTTGGTATTGAGTATTCTTTTTTATATCATTTTTTTTTTGGTAAGGTGCTTTTTCTGCATTTTTTTTCACTAGGTTTTCTACATTAAAATATTGAAATTTGATTGCATCTGCCTTGGCTTTTTTTGCAGCTTTGATCAATTTTTTTGCAATATCTAAACTACCATTATGATTAACTCCTGCTTCAGCTATTATGTATGTCATTTTACTTTTATATCTCTAAAAGATTTAATCTCATTTTTATGATTTAGAAGACTTATAATTTTTTTTGATATTTTATTAGATGCATTCTTTTTAAAAAATAAATTTTGATAATGTACTTTTTTTAAATTTAAAACTTCATTTATTTTATTTTTTATAAGTTTGTGATTTAACGGTACATTAAAGATACTTTTTGAAAACTCCCTTCCATCTTGACGAAACCCTACATTTATAGTCGGTGTTTTTACAATTGGTGCCTCTATAATGCCACTTGATGAATTTCCAATTACAATATCTGAAAATTTTAAAAAATTAAAATATTTTTTTACCCCTAAAGATTCAAACAAAATTATATTTTTATTTTTTTTCATCTTTTTAATTCTATTTCGAAAATAATCTCCAGACTCATCTTTATTATTATATGTAATAATAAATAAAATATTATCAAAATTTTCAATTGACCTTATAAAAATTTCTATTTGTTTTTTTGGACTAGTGTTAGATCTTGTCTCAGGATGAAATGTTACCAAAATATTATGAGTAAAGTTTGGAATTTTATTTTTTTTAATTAAATTTTTTTTACTTTCAAATCTAAATTTTTTTATCGCCTCAGAGCTTAAAGAACCATAATTAAATATATTTTTACTATTTTCCCCTAGCTGTATTATTCTCTTTTTATAATTTTCATGACACACAAAGTGATAATCAGATAATTTTGTGATTGCATGTCTTAAAGAATCGTCTATTGCTCCTTTTGTTATTTCTCCTCCGTGTATATGTGAAATAGGAATATTGCGCATAAATCCGACAAATGCACAAATAAATGTCTCATATCTGTCTCCTAAAATAATTATCATACTTGGTTTAACTTTATTTATGTAACTGTTAAGTGAGACAATAGATTTTCCACAATAATTTATGATCGAATTAATACTAGTTTTATTAATATTTATTTTGCACTTATAATTTATTTTTTTAAAATCATTTAAAATTTGCTTATAAGTGTTTCCATAATTTTTTGAGAAATGGTGTGTGCTTGCAGCTATTAATGTGTCAATTTTTTTTTCCTTCTTTAATTTAAAAACTAAAGGTCTGAGTATTCCATAGTCTGCTCTTGATCCTGTAAAAACTAATATCTTTTTTTTCATTACTTTAGATGTTGTAAATTTCAGTTTTATAAAATTTAGTATTATCTTCAATATTAAACCATTCATAGGTTTCTTTGATGGCAGCCTCGAAACCTTTTTTTCCAGCATATTTTGGTTTCCACTTTAAAATTTTTTTTGCTTTTTTATTATCTGAAAGAAGTCTGTCTACTTCACTTTTTTTTGGTCTTAGTCTGTTTTTATCAATATCAACTACTCCCTTATTTTTACTAATTTTTAAGATAATTTTTAACGTTTCTTTAATTGTAAACTCATAACCTGTTCCAAGATTTATTACCTCACCTACACATTTTTTATGCTTCATAGCTAAAATAAATCCATTAATTGTATCATCTACAAAAGTGAAATCTCTCATGGACTCAAGATTTCCTAATTTAATTTTACCATCCTTAATTGATTGATTGATTATAGTTGGAATTATTGCTCTCAAAGATTGTCTTGGACCAAATGTATTAAATGGTCTAATGATTGTAACTGGTAAACCAAAAGATTTATAAAATGACATCGCCAATTGATCGGCACCAACTTTACTTGCAGCATAGGGTGATTGAGCGTTAATAGGATGTTTTTCATCAATTGGTACGTATTGAGCAGAACCATAAACTTCACTGGTGGATGTATGAACAAATAATTTAATTTTATTTGCGATTGATGCATTTAATAAATTTAAAGTTCCCTTCACATTTGTATCAACATAACTCTCTGAGGCTTTGTATGAATATGGTATAGATATCAAAGCAGCTAGATGATAGACTACGTCTATATCTCTGGTGGCATTTAAAATTAAATTAAAATCTCTGATGTCACCAATTACAACTTCTAGTTTATCTTTATATTCTTTTTTGAATGTATCTATCCATCCCCATCTATTATTTATCTCATATTCAACCAAAACTGTTACTTTATAATTTTGATTTAAAAGTTTTTCTACTAAATGAGAGCCTATAAAACCGCCTCCACCTGTTACAAATATTTTTTTCATATATTATTCTTCTACTTTAATTTTTTTAGTTCATTTTTAAGTTCGTCATATTCTTTCATTTTTCTCTTCATAAAGTTTACAGTCATTCTAGTTTTTGTACTTATGCCAGCAGGCGTCAATATATAGAAATATCTTGTTTTTTTTTTATTTTTTTTAAAATTATCAAATTTAATTAATCCTTTATGTTTTAAAGCCTTTAAACAATAATTTAATTTTCCTAAACTAAAACCCAATTCATCAGCTAAGGCTCTCTGAGAAGTAATGCCATTTTTATTATCTAATATTCGCAAAATAGTAAATTTTTCTTGATCATTTAGCATAAGATTATATTATGTTCATTTTTTGAACAGTAAAGAAAAATCTTTATATGATTAACAAAAATTATACAAAAAAAATATACAATGAGCCATTTCCATATGTAATCTTTAATAATTTCTTTGAAAAAGAATATTATGATGAAGTAGCTAGAGATTTTCCAAAAATTCAAACATTAGAAAAAGAGAAAAATAATGTTGGACGAATGCACCATGACATAACAAATGGAGATAAAGTTTATAAAGATCTTATTAAAAAAAGTGATGCATATAAAAAAATGCATGATTGGGTATATAGTAAAAATTTTATCGATTTTTTTCTTCATATATTCAGAGATCAGATAATAACAAATTATAATAATAAAAATTTACTGCATAATCCATTTAGCTTTAATATTATTGAAGAACCATATGAGGGCGCAAAGGTAGTAGACAAAAACTCGCTATCAAATAAAAAAAAGAAGAATATTTATTCTAGGATTGATATCGGTGTGGGTAAAAAAAACTATGGTATTAAAACTGGTGGTGGAGGTATTCATGTTGATAATCCTCAGAGATTAATTTCACTGCTATTTTATTGTGGGGGCTATTCACATATCAAAGGTGGTGAACACAGAATATGGAAAAAAGAAAGTGGTAAAATGAAATTAGAAAACATTATTGTACCAAAACCAAATATGCTGATTGCTTCACTGCAAACTAATATAAGCTACCACGATGTTAATCCTATAAAAGAAATTGAAGGCACAAGAAATGCTTTTTATTTAGCGATATCTTCGAGTATTAAAACATGGAAAAGCGTTAAATATTCAAAATTTAATTTAAAATACAATAAAAACAGATGTAAAAAAAATTTTCTAAGAAAAATGATTGATTTACTAAATGTTAAATAAAAATAATTATTTTTTAATATTAATTTTTTTTTTATATGAGTTAAAAAATTATCTTAATATCCTTTTTAAAAAAATTGATGCATTAAAACATTACAAATTGAATAATTTAATAAAGTTTTTTAAAGATAGGTCAGTTAACCCTTCAAATAATATTTTTTTTAAAAAATTTACAAAATTAAATAAAAAAAAATGGCCAACAAATTTACAAAATAATAAAAATATTTTAGTGACAAGTTTTGTACATTTACCACATGATACTATCTGTAACTCATTAATTGGTAAGTATCTAGAAGAAAAACAAAAAAGAAAATTAATTGGATTAATTGATAAAAATGATTTTCAAGCAGAAATAATAATGAGAAGTTTTGGAATAAAAAATTTTATTTATTTAGACCAGGGAAATATTTTTCAAAGAATAGATTGTTTTATGGAGGCAATAAAGATAATCAATAAATTAAATTTCAATTTTGACAAATTTTTAAATTTTAAATACAAAGGAATTCATTTAGGTAAGGCAGTTTACGAGCATCACTTAAGATATTCTGGGAAACCTACAGAACAGAATTTTACATTTAAGATATATTTATTTTTATCCAAGAGTATTTTCACATATAAATTTATGAATAAAATATTGGATAAAAAACAGAATATTAGTTCAGTAATTCAAGCTGAAAATCAATTTATACCATCAAATATATTATTTCAGCTTGCTTTAAAAAATAAATTTAAGATATATGCTAGAGATGGTGCTCCAAAAAAAGTCACTATACGAGAATTTAAAAATTATTTAGAAATATTTACTGGAAGAGGTGAGCCAAGTTTAAATTTTTTTAAGTTTATAGAAAAGAACTATTATAAAAAAGCTGTTAAAGAAGGATCTAAAATTGTTAAAGATAGATTTGTAGGTAAAAAAGATAAGGCATTTCTTAGGGAAAGTAATCTAACTTTTAGTAGTAAAACTCATTATTCAAAATCTGCAATTTGTAATAAATATAAATGGGAAAAGAAAAAAAAGATTGTTTTTATTTTTTCTCATACATTCATTGATGGTAATTTTGTATTAGGATGGAGACTTTTTAAAGACAATTATACTTGGTTAGAGGAAACATTAAAACACATACGCAATAATAAAAAAGTTAATTGGCTTATCAAGCCTCATCCAATGGACTACCACTATAAGAAAGTTTTAAAATTTGACACAACAGATTTAATTAACAAATTTACAAAAAAATATAATCATATTAAAATTTGTCCAAGTGATATGTCTATGACTACTATTAAAAATTTAGCAACTTCAATTGTAACTTCTCATGGTACAGCTGCTTTAGAGTTTGGTTCTTTTAGAGTGCCAGTTATAATGGCAGCAAGGAGTCAATTTTCAAAACCAGTTTTTAATTTTAGACATGATAAATCTAAAAAAAACTATTTTTTCAAACTAGATAATATTGATAGATTAAAAAAACTATCGATAATCATATCTAATAAAGCTAAAATATTTTTGTATATTCTAAATAAGCTGCAAAAAATTGATAATCCTCTTTTTTTTGATAAGGTGATTTCTAGAGATTATGATAAAAATTTATTTTGGAAAGAAACTTACAATTTATTAAAAAAATATAAATCTAATAAAGATGAATTTAAAAGATTATTTTTTTTTCAATTGGATAAAAACTTAAGACATACAGTTGACTTAAAAAAAATTAATAAGATTAAATAAAACTTGAGAAATAAAATGATCAAAAAATTATTGTATAGAATTCTATGGGTTTTTGCTAAACATACTAGAATTCATTCAATTAATAAAAATTTAGCAAAAAATAATCTAATAAAAATATTGTCTGATAAAAAATATACTAATGAAAAAAAATTAACAAAATTTGGATTTAAAGTTTACTCTCAATCTGATGAAGATGGAATAATTGAGGAGATATTTAACAGAATTAATACAAAAAATAAAAAGTTTATAGAAATTGGTGTCCAAGACGGTTTGGAAACAAATACAACTTATTTATTAAACAAAGGCTGGAGTGGTTTATGGATAGAGGCAAATGATAAGGATGTTAAAAAGATAAATGATAATTTTAATTTTTTAATTAAAAAAAATATTCTTTCAATAAGCAATAATTTTATTGACTCAAATAATATTAACAAAATTTTATCAAAAAATTATGATTCTAAAGAAGAAATAGACCTTTTATCAATAGATATTGGACTACAAACATATGAAGTGCTAAAAAATATTGATCATATAAATCCTAGAGTTATTGTTGTTGAATATAATGCAAAGTTTAGACCAGATATAATGTGGGTTGCAAAAAATCTAAAAAAAAATTTTTGGGATAACACTGACCATTTTGGAGCTTCATTAAAATCTTATCAAATAATGTGTGAAAAAAAAGGATACAAACTGGTTGGTTGTGGAATATTGGGAATAAACGCTTTTTTTGTAAGAAATGATCTAATTAATGATAAATTTTTAAATAATTTTGAGACAAAAGAACATTATGAGGAACCAAAATATTGGCTATTGAAAGCATATGAACATGATCTCAAAATAACATTTAAAGAATTTGAGAATAAATAAATAATTATAAATCTGTGAGTTTAAAAACCTGGTTAAAAACTGAAAACATAAAATTTATTGAAAATTTTGATTTTTCTAAAAGATCTTGGATAAAAGCTGGAGGTAAAGCAGAATATTTTATTAAACCTGAAAACTTAGATGAACTGTTATCAATCATAAGATATTTTAGATTAAATAAATTAAGTTTTTATACATTGGGTAACATCTCTAATGTAATTATTAGAGATGGACTTATTAAAACACCAATAATTAACCTTAATAACTATAACAAAATAGAAGTGCTAAGCTCAAATCGGAGTGAAATATTGATTAAAATTAATGCAGGTGCTTCGATGAATAAATTGGTTAAATTTTTAACTGATAATGAAATTTATAACTTAAGTGGATCAGTAGGAATACCTGGAACTGTTGGGGGAGCAATTTACATGAATGCTTCCTCGTTTGAAGACCAATTATCAAATTACGTTCATAGAGTTGAAAGTATAGATGAATTTGGGAATTTAGAAATTTTAAAAAAAGAAGAGTGTGACTTCAAATGGAGAAGTTCAATTTTTAAAAATAAAAAAAATATAATTACAGATATAATTTTATTATTTAAAAAAACTATAACATCTCAGAAAGACAAGGAAAAAAAGAAAAAATTTATTATTGAAAGAAGTTATTTTCAAGAAAATAGGTTGCCAAATTTAGGTAGTCTTTTTGCAACAAAAGATTTGTACAAAGATATTAGAAATATATCAATAATTTTTTTTATTCTATATTTAATCAAAAAAATATCATCAGTATTAGCTAAAAAAATTTCAAATAAGAGTCTTATTAAAACAAGAAAAGAATTAAGTAAACTTTATTCATATTTTTTCAACATCAAAAAAAATGCAAAATTCAAAATTTCAGACAAAACAATTAATTGTGTAGTAAATTGTGGCACAGAAAAAAGTAAAGATGGAATTGAACTAATTGAAAACTTAAAAAAAAGATTCAAGAATAAAGTTGATTTAGAAATAGTAATTTTGAAAAATATCGAATGAAAATTAAGATTATTACATATACTTTTAGTCAAAATATGGGTGCTATTCTTCAAGCTTACAATTTGCAAAAATACTTAGAAAAGAATACGAAAAAAGAAGTTGTCTTTACAAACTATCAGCCACTAAAACTTTATTTAAGAGAAAATTTTAGTTTTTTAAAAAAAAAGAATATTTTTTCATTCATAACTGGAATTGAAAAATTAATAAAAATTTTTATTTGGAAAAGAAGAAATTTTAAGATTAAAAGATATCAAAGTACCTATGATGGAGAAGAGTCTTTAAATGTTTTTGGAAGTGATGAAATTTGGAATTACTCTAATCCATTTTTTAAATATCAAAAGTTCTATTATGGATACGGCAAGTCAAAAACTAAGGTTGCATATGCAGTAAGTGTAGGAAGTGCAAATTTAAATAATTTAGATAATGACCTTAGAAAAAATTTAGTAAAAAATTTATCAGGATTTAAAAAAATTTCAGTAAGAGACACAAATACAAAAAAGTTTATAAAAAAAATTCTAAAAATAGATACACCTATAGTTGTAGACCCAATTTTTTTAAATAAAAATATTAATTTAAGTGATAGCAAAAAAACAATTCATAAAAAATATATTTTAATTTATGGAAAAATAAAAAATAAAAATGATATTAAAAAAATTTTATCATATGCAAGCAAAAAAAATTTAATAATAATATCAATCATATTTAATAATGATTGGGCTGACAAAAATATAGCATCAATAGATCCTTGGGAATTTCAATTTTATATAAAAAACTCATTGACAATTTTTACCTCTATGTTTCATGGGGTCATGTATTCTGTGAAGCTAAATAAACAATTCTGGATATCTTTTGATCCCTATAGGAAAAATAAATTAGAATATTTTTTAAAATACTTAAAATTAGAAAATAGATATCTTAACAAAAAGACAAGACTAGATAATAAAATTAACTATAAATATGTGAAATCTAAATTAAATATTTGGATAATTAAATCAAAAAAATTTTTAGAAAAAAATATTAAATAATGAAAAAAAATCTACTTATATTTGGCTCTGGGTCTCAAGCTAAATTAAGTTATAATATTGCAAAACAAACGAAAGAATATAGTTCAATAAAAATTGTTTCATTTGAAAAAGTAAGAAAAAATAAAAAAAAAATTTATTACTTAAAAAAAATTGAAAATCTAAAAACTTATATCAATAATAATACTTTTGGATTGGTATCTTTGGGAGATAATTTTTATAGAAAAGAGTTAGTTTCAAAAATTAATAAAAAATTTAAAAATTTTAAATGGGCTACTGTTATTGCGCAGAATGCTGAAATTGGTAATAATGTTAAAATTGGTGTTGGTACAATAATTATGAAATCAGTTTTTATTAATGACGATTCTATAATCAAAAATCATTGCTTAATAAATTCAAGATGTTTGATAGAACATGATAACAAAATTTTGAATTTTTCATCATTAGCACCAAAAGTTATTACTGGAGGTAATGTAAAAGTTGGCAATTCAAGTTTTATTGGCATAGGATCTACTATTAAAAATTCAATTAATATTGGCTCAAATACTATAATTGGAGCAGGCTCAGTAGTAGTAAAAGATTGTGACAATAGCTCTATTTATGTAGGAGTTTCAGCTAAAAAGATTTCTAAAAGAAAAAAAAATACTAGCTTTTTTTAACTGAAATTAATTTTTTTTTATAATCAGATAGCCTTATTTTATTTAGAATATTCATCGTATTAAATGAATTTTGAAAATTTGAAATTGATTTTTCATAATTTTTATTTCGTGTAAAGCTTTGGTAATTTTTAAATGATTTCTTTAAAAATATATCTAATTCAACTTTTTTTAAATTGATTTTTTTATTTTTAATTTTAAAAATCTGTTTTTTATTTTTTCCATCGTGAAAGCTTATTGTTCCTGAAATTAAATTTGCCATAATTGATCCTCTAGAAGTCAAAATAATAATTTCTCTTTTGGAAATTCTATTAATAAAATCTAGATGTACATTTAAATTATATTTTTTATAATCCATAATAATATCAACTATATCTTCTGCATTAATCTTAAGATCGCTTACTTTTTTAAAATTAGAGTAAATTTTTTCTGGAACACCAAAGATCCATAATGCATAATCAATTTCATGACTTAATTCCATTAGAGCACCACCACCTAATTCTTTTTTTGAACTTACTGACTTAGTATAATGTATTTTTCTCCAATGTGGTAAATACTGTCCAGTATTAATATTTACATGGTTTATCTTTCCATATTTTTTAGATAATAAAATTTTTTTTAAAAAAATTAATAATGGATGAAATTTAAGCTGATAACCAATTAGTATATTTTTTTTCACTAATTTTTTGCTATTGTAAAGAAATTTATACTCATTAAATTCATTACTTAAAGGTTTTTCTATTAAGAAGTTATTACATAAATTATGAAATTTTTTTAAGTAATGAAGATGAGTCGACGCAGGACTGCTGATTATAATTGCATCAGGTTTAAATTTCTGGGCATCAGTTATTTGGTAAAAAAATTTAACTCTAGATATATTTGGTTTATTTTTATTTTTTCTTAAAATACCAATATTAAATGTGCTATCTAAATTTAATAAATTTCTTAAATGTTGGTTGCCTGCTGAACCAAGGCCAATAATTAATATCTTTTTCTTCATAAAAATTTTTTTCAGTGCATAAATCAAGCCAATTGAGCTATTAGTACTGGTCAGCTACACGCATTACTGCGCTTCCACATCCAGCCTATCAACGTGGTGG
>Ga0233444_10000562_pt1 | contig 48013 bp, 39 predicted proteins | sample SI_124_October20_6_FD_182792 | JGI IMG/M metagenome (GOLD analysis project Ga0233444, IMG submission 182792) | Seawater microbial communities from Saanich Inlet, British Columbia, Canada - SI_124_October2016_10_MG | ecosystem: Environmental > Aquatic > Marine > Inlet | place: Canada: British... | reverse complement strand
GGCATAACGGGCATAAATAAAAAGGCGCTAGAGAACGGATTAGAAAATGGCGACAAGACAGCCTTTCGAGTCTGGCACGTCATCCATGTCGACTTTACCACCCGCTAGCACAGTGTTGAGAGCATCTTTCAGATAGTGTGCGCTCGCGTTATTTTTCTGCGTCTCATAACCCAGTTTGTCGTTTATCGGTCCACGATAAAACACATCGCGAGTCTTGGGGTCGACGACAAATACCTCAGCCGTGCGCTCAACGCCAAGCGCTTTGGCAAGGCCCTGACCTTCGTCTTTTAGCACCGTAAAGTCGATACCAAATTCGTCGACCTCACGGGCAATGCGCGGAATATTGTCTTGGATATTAGAGTTGAACATCATGAATTCAACATTCTTAGATTCGAATTCGGCTCGCACTTCGCGGTAGCTAGGCACGGCGATACGTGCGATCGGGCATCCCACGCCCTGCACATAAAGCACAAGCAGGTCGCGATCGGCGTACTCGCCGAGTGCATGGGTTACGCCAGCTTGGTCGCTGAGGGCAAATTCTGGGATCGATCGGAGCCAGTCGTCTTCGGCTAGCGCCTGCGGTAAAAGGGCGGCCTGCGTGACAAGCAGGCTTGCTGCGAGCGCCAAACCGCGCCCGAGCCGACCTGTTAACGAGGCGGGCCTAACTATTCGCAAACTACGCATTGTAAGGGCTACTCCTGTTGAGTCTATAAACGCTATCTCTTTCAAATAACGAGGTTAACAACTAGTCGGACTTGCGCCTAGGTGTTTTTATTGATTAGTCACAATAAGTTGCAGGGTTTTCAAGCCGCCTTGAAAGCCTGCTTGGCGACGGATACCTCTCTTGCTGAGGTTTCGCCGAGATCGAACCAAGATCGAAATAGCAGACTAATCGGCGTATAGTTCGGGCATCGTGTCGACTCAGTCGACACTCGCCAACCAGCAGTTGCAGCGGTTGGCTACCAGTCAGTTTTGAGCATTAACTTTTGAGTTCTAGCGCGAGAGCAAGCATGTCACTACAAAAAAACCTCACTCGGCTTTATTCCGGTCTTGTCTTCGACCGGCCTTGGTTGACGCTCTCTGTACTCATTCTCATCGCTGCCAGTTTCGGCTATTACGCGCAGTTTTTTCGCCTCGATGCGTCGGCAGACTCTCTGCTGCTCGAGGGTGACGCCGAGTTGGAATACTCGCGTCAGGTCAATGTGCGCTATGGTCTCCGCGAGTCGGTTATTGTCGCTTATACGCCTCTCGAGGGAGAGTTGTTCTCGCGCCCCGTACTCTCTCGGCTGCAAGCACTGCGTGCGGATCTCTTAACGCTGCCTCGGGTCGAGTCGGTAGACAGTATTTTGAACGTGCCCATATTCGAGGACACGCCGCTTACAGGTATCTCCGAGGATTACCTCACCCTCGAGCAGGATATCGACCTCGCTGCGGCGAAAGCCGAGCTGATGAGCAGTCCAGTCTTTAGCAATGCGGTAGTGAGTCCCGACGGCGAGACTGCCGGAATGCTGGTGAGCTTCGAGTTAGACCTCAAGGCGCAAGCGCTACTCGCACGCCGCTCCGAACTGCGCGAGGCAGGCGCTTTAGGCGTTCTGGATGCAGATGATCTTGCTGAGCTGCGGGCGGTTGAGCAAGAGTATTCGGCTTACACGGTAATGACCGGCGCGCGGCAATCCGCCACGATTGCAGAGATCCGCGACCTGCTCGACAACTACCGCGGCGAAGCGCAAATCTACCTCGGCGGCGCGCCGATGATTGCCGATGACCTCGTTACCTTTGTGCGAGGCGATCTTTCTAGCTTTAGCTTTGGCGTACTCGCTTTTATTATTCTTGCGCTGGGGTTGATCTTCCGCAAACTGCGTTGGGTGGCGCTGCCGCTTGCCTGCTGCGCTATTGCGGGCGTGACGATGGTCGGTATTTTGGGCTTGATGGATTGGCGCGTGACGGTGGTATCGTCGAATTTTATCTCGCTGCTTCTCATCATTACTATATCCCTCACTGTACACCTTACGGTGCGCTATCGTGAGCTTCGCGCGACCCGCCGTTCGAGCAATCATGACAAACTCATGCGCCACGCGATTTTGAGCATGTTTAAGCCGTGCCTCTACACAGGGCTTACCACCGCCGTAGCGTTTGGTTCGCTTATTGTCAGCGGCATCTCGCCTATTATCTCCTTCGGTTGGATGATGGTGATCGGTGTGTTCGCGGCAATTGTCGTCGTCTTTGGTGTTTTCCCTGCGGTGCTAAGTCTACTGCCACAGGACCAAACTAAACTCTCATCGGATCTTCGCCTCGGTGTTACGACCGGACTTGCGCGACTAACTGCTCGATTGAACAACCAAGTGCTGGCGATTTATGCAGTTATCACGCTGCTGAGCATTGTCGGGCTGGCTCAGCTTAAGGTCGAGAATAGCTTCATCGATTATTTCCGCGAGAAGACAGAAATTTTTCAGGGCATGACCCTGTTCGACGAAAAGCTGGGTGGCACACTCTCCTTCGATGTCATCGTCGATCTGCCTGACGAACCCGAGGACGTCGATGGATTTGATGATGGTTTTGGCGACAGCTTCGATGACGGCTTCGGTGACGGCGGCGATGACGATGCCTATTATTTTACTGCGCCGAAAATGGATTTGGTGGAAGAAATTCACCGCTATCTCGATGACGATCCGCAGACGGGGAAAGTGCTTTCGTTTGGCGCGGTCGTGCAATTGGCGCGGCAGCTCAATGGCAACGAGCCAATCGATGGTGTGCTATGGGCCGTTCTCTATTCGCGTATACCCGAAACGTTAAAAGACACGGTGCTTAAACCCTTTATCTCGATAGAAGAAAATCAGCTGCGCTTTAACGTGCGGGTAATCGAATCCGACCCTGATCTCAAGCGCAACGAATTGTTGCAGAGAGTTGAGCGCGGCATCGAGGAAAAATTTGGCTTCAGTGATGACCAAGTGAATGTCACAGGGGTTCTCGTCCTCTACAACAATGTTCTGCAGAGCCTTTACGAATCGCAGATACTTACTCTTGGCGTAGTGATGTTTGTCATCATGTTGATGTTCTTGCTGCTGTTCCGCTCGCTGGCGATCGCGATGATCTGCATTATTCCAAATGCAATTGCCGCAGCCTTCGTGCTCGGCATTATGGGCTGGCTTGGTATTCCTCTCGATATTATGACTATTACCATCGCGGCAATTTCTGTAGGCATCGGAGTCGACAACACCATTCACTACATGCATCGATTCCGTCGGGAATACCCGCGCTTTGGTAATTACCGGCAGACCATGTTCTATTGTCATAACAGTATCGGGCGTGCGATGTATTTCACCTCCATGACGATTGTTGCTGGATTCTCGATTTTGGCGCTGTCCAATTTTATCCCGACAATTGTGTTTGGCCTGCTAACGAGCCTTGCGATGCTTGTCGCGCTCATCGGTTCGCTTACGCTGCTCCCTCAACTATTGATTGTGTTTAAGCCGCTTGGGCCTGAAACTCAAGCTGATGGGCCCCTAGGGAGTTAGCAGAGCATAAGCGATGACAGTAAATAGAAGCTCGGTAACGGGTTTTACCCTGCCGCCGGGGAAACTCCTCTGCGCCATCGCCGTTAGCTGCGCCTTAGCAAGCTGCGCAGACGACGGTCACACAGCCGCGGTTGGGCTGCAAACTCCATCGCCTGCGCTTGTGCGTGGCGCAGCGCTTTACGCTGGCAGCTGCAGTGATTTCTGTCATGGCAGAGGACCCAGTGCTATCGATGTGGTGACCACAACGCTCGCAGCGACTGCAGCAGGTCGTGCGAGTGATGCCCCCGATCTTTTTGACTGCGCATGGATAACAACCAAGAGCGACTCTGAGATCGAACAAGTGATCATTGCGGGCATAGCCGATACCCGCATGGTAGGCTTTGGGTCAAATTTTCCCGAAGGGAGACGCGACCATGCGGCGCTGATTGGATACCTTCGGATGGCGTCGGCCTGTGAGACACAGTCCTACAGCGAAGAGTAGAGAACTCGCGCAGTGATAAGGTGATAAATCGAAATATTGCGACGCCTCGTAGGTTAGGCGTCGATACACTATCAGAATAAATATCCGAACAGCAGAAGAGGAAGGTAATGAGTTTAGTCACAGAGAATAATCTAGAAAAGCACTTGGCGAGCAGCGTGCAGCCTGCAATGAATACGAAAGACGACGATGCTAAAGCAGAGGCAAAGCCGGCGCGTGGAGGGCTGATCGACGAGAAATTGTTCAACTCGCGGGCGATCACCATTTTTGGTGAGATTAACGACAAGCTGGCGCGTTCGGTAACCGAACGCCTCTTAGCGCTGGCTGCCGAGAACGATGAGCCGATTTCAATCTACATTAGCTCGCCCGGTGGTCACGTAGAATCGGGCGACGTCGTTTATGACATCATCAAATTCATCAAGCCCGTTGTGCGCGTCATCGGGACAGGGTGGGTCGCAAGTGCGGCAACAACAATCTATCTTGCCGCCGAAAAAGAAAACCGTTTCTCGCTGCCAAATACTCGTTTTCTCGTGCACCAGCCGTCCGGCGGCTCGCGCGGCTCGGCGAGTGATATTGCGATTCAGGCGCAGGAAATTGTTAAAATGCGTGCGCGTATTAACAAGCTTATCTCCGATGAAACGGGCCAACCATTGGAGCGCGTCGCGCAGGATACTGACAGAGATTATTGGATGAGCGCTGACGAGGCAATTGAATACGGAATCGTAAGCAGGATTGTTAAATCGGCCTCTGACATCTAAACAATAGGGAGGGCATCTCTAGGTGATCGAGATGCCCCGCGTTACTGTCAGCCAAGCAGGGCGAAGCGTTGATGCTTGCTACCCTGCGAGGCTCTCTATGACAGGTGCTGTGACGGGTGCTGTGACAGGTGCTGTGAGAGGTGCGCTTGAAACGCTAAACCTTGGCGAGTGAAGGTTTGCCGAAGTCATGGTTTTTAATCGGCAGTTCGCGCACGCGCTGGCCGGTTAAAATATAGATCGCGTTGGTGACCGCAGCTGCAATAGGCGGTGTTGCCGGTTCGCCAAAGCCGCCAAGCGTATTATCCGACTCGAGAATATGCACGTCGATCTCAGGGCTTGTTGCCATGCGCACCATTTCGTAATCGGGGAAGTTGTTCTGCGCAACTCGGCCACCTTCGATCGTGATCTCGCCATACATCGCGGCTGTGAGGCCGAAAATGATGCCGCTCTCGATCTGCGCGGCTGCGGAGTCGGGATTCACTGCAAAGCCACAGTCGATCGCACATGTCACCTTGTGCACAATCGGACGCCTATCTTCGCCCATCGAGACCTCAGCGATTTCGGCAACCACACTGCCAAAGCTTTCTTGAACTGCGATACCTAGCGCATGGCCTTCGGGCAGGTCGCGGCCATAGCCTGCTGCCTCGGCAGCCGTCTCGAGCACGCGGCGATGCCGTGGATGCCCGCTTAAAAGATCGAGGCGGAACTGGTAAGGGTTTTTGCCCGCGCGATGTGCCACCTCATCGATAAACGACTCGGTGAAAAAGGTTTGCTGCGAATGGTCTACGCTGCGCCACGCGGCAATCGGGATATGCGTTGTGCCATCAACCACACGAATCGATTGATTGTCGATAGCGTAAGGAATGTGGGCAGCACCGGGCGTTTGCACGGGGCCGGTGAAGCGATTCTGCCAACCACGAACGAGGCCCGAACTGTCGAATGCCGCCTTAAAGTTCGAGGCCACGGCAGGGCGGTAATAGTCCTGCTGCATATCGTCTTCGCGGCTTAGTACAGTCTTCACCGGCACATCGAATTCTTTCGCGATGAGGGCTGCGTGGTCGATCACATTCCAGGTAAATGGCAGGCGTCGGCCGAACCCTCCACCTACATAGCTGTGATGGAAAGTCGCGTCTTCTGCTGCAATGCCCAAAATCGAGGCGATGCGGCTCTTGATGCCAAGCGCGTCTTGCGTGCTTGTCCAGATATTGGCGCGCCCGTCTTTTAAATGCACGGTGCAGTTCATTGGCTCCATTGCGGCGTGGGCCAGATAAGGCACGCGGTAGCTTGCCTCAATCACGTCTGCCGCTGAGTCGAAGGCGGCCTGGGTGTCGCCGATTTCGCGATCTTTGTCACTCTCGTCGCCGGCAAGGCTGGCGTCGAACTGCTCATAGATCGTCGCGCTGGAGATGTTCTCATTCCCGAGCTCTTCGAATACCGCATTGACAGACTTGAGCGCCTCTTTTGCGCGCCAGTAGCTGTCGGCAACCACTGCGACTGAGTCTTCGAGTTGAACGATCTTCTTGACACCGCGGCGGCTCAATACATCACCCGCATCGACCGAGACGAGCTTAGTGCCAAAGACCGGCGCAAACCGGATGGCCGCGTAGAGCATGTCATCGGGCTGAGCGTCGATACCATAGGGCGCGCTGCCGTCAACCTTGGCAGGGATATCGTTACGCGAAATCGCCTTGCCCATAATGTTGTATTGGTCGCGTGTTTTGAGCGTGGGTTCACTCGAAGGCTCGAGCATTGCAGCCTCGGCGGCGAGTTCGCCATAGCTCAGCGAGCGGCCACTGGCGTTATGCTGAACATGGCTTAGCGCGGTCGTGCACTCGGCCGCAGGCACTGCCCAGCGGTTCGCGGCACACTGCACGAGGAGCTCCCGTGCCGCGGCGCCGGCATAGCGCATCGAGTGCTCGCCGGTGAAGCGGACAGAAGAGCTGCCGCCGGTAGTTTGCAGATTAGCGAGTTCGGCGATTTTCACAGCGCTCACACTAATGAGCGGCGCAAGGAAGCTTGGTGCGCCGAGTTCGCCCGAGAAGCCTGTTACCAGGTCGCCGTTCGCGAACAGGTCGATCGCCGGCGCTTGTTCGATGTTGACGCGCTCCCAGTCGGCATCGAGCTCGTCTGCTGCCATCATCGATAAGGATGTATGGACACCCTGACCCATTTCAGAGTGCGGGACATAAATGGTGACGGTGTTGTCGGCTTCGATTTTTAGCAGCGAGGTGACAAAGCTCTCGCCTGACCCAGCTAGCTCTGTGTTGGCGCGGCGATGACGGCTCGGGCGCGTAGCTGTGTAACCAATTAAGACCCCTCCGCCAACGAGGGCAGAGCTGAGGAGGAAACGGCGTCGATTAATTTTCATGTCTGTGTCCTTTTCTTCCAGTATTTAGGCTGTGGCTAGTGAGCGAATGGCGCGGCGCACGCGGGGATAAGTCCCGCAGCGGCAGACGTTGGTAATGCTGCTGTCGATATCGGCATCGCTAGGATTTGGGTTCTGCGCGAGCAGAGACGACACCGCCATAATCATTCCCGACTGGCAGTAGCCGCATTGGGGCACCTGATGATCGACCCACGCCTGCTGGACCGCGGTCAGTGCGGGGTCCGAAGGATTGCTGCCGGCGGCTGCGCTGGCGAGTCCTTCGATTGTGGTAATTTCTTGGCCTTCGATAGAGCTGACAGGGGTTACGCAGCTGCGTACCGCCACGCCGTTAATATGGACAGTGCAGGCGCCGCAGGCGGCAACGCCGCAGCCGAACTTAGTGCCGGTCATACCGAGTTCGTCGCGTAGTGCCCACAAAAGTGGCATATCTGGCTCGATATCGAGTGTTTTATCTTCGCCGTTAACTTTAAAATTGGCCATAATATTTCCCTTTGGGATTTGCTGATCGCGCGGTCTTAAAACATTTTTGTCGAGTCTATAGTAGCTCTTTATCCACTTCAACGCAGACTTCCTTCAGCCCCTTTGGTGGGATTTCGGTTGACTCGCGAAGTATTAACAGGACAATGGGCGAACTGCTAGCTTAACGGGCCGGCAGCGACTCAGGCTTTTGTCAGGTTTTGCTGGGCTGAAGGCAAGAAAATTCTAGCGGCCTCGCATTTGAGTGTGGCTGAGCCAAAGACTGAGATGGGCTGTGAAATAGCAGACTACTCTATCGAAACTAACTGCGACAAAAAATTCATTTTTATACTTTGGAAGGTAAGACGACTATGAAGAAAATACTTGGCGGATTAATGGCCCTCACTCTCGCTGTTCTCGTTGGCTGTGCAAGCGCGCCTGCGCCAGCAGTTGGCGTTTGGTCAGTAGAATTGAACACGCCTTTAGGCAACCTGCCTGCTACATTAACCGTGAATGCTGATGGCACCGGTACTATGGCTTCAGACGCACTCGGCGAAACGGGCATAGACGGCATAACTTTTGACGGCAACATGTTTATGTTCAGCGCCGAAGTTGATGCGCAAGGCCAAATGCTCGTTCTAGAATTTAGTGGTACGGTTGAAGGTGATTCTGTAAACGGCGAGTTCGGCAGCGACTTCGGTGCTTTCGGCGTGACTGGTTCACGTCAGTAGCCCTATGACATCGAACGCCAACGCGTTCGATATTGCATGAGCCTCGTTCACTGAGCACTAAGTGTATTGAACGTAAGGTAGAGTGCGCAAAAAGCCGCAGTAAAGCGGCTTTTTTGTGGGCGGCTTTTAAGCTTTGCTTAGAAGCTAAGAACGAGGGTGGCAGCGGTTTCGGTATCGGTCTCTTCGCGGCCGATAGGCACCTGAGTCTGATGCTTGATCTTAATCGAGAAGCGCAGCGAAAGATTGTCCATTATTTGCGATTGGATGCCACTTTCCGACCTGTAAATACTGCTGTCGCTGCCCGAGTCTAAGCTGAAGTCTTGTGTGAAAGAAGCGGTGGGCGAGAGGTTCCACACATAGTTGCCTTCAACACGGCCAATTGCCTCGTTACTGCTTTTATCCATTTGAACCGAACGTCTCATACCCAGTCCTACATTCATCGCGAGGGTCATCGAGTTGCTCGAGCGCAGCATGTTGCGGCCATAGTTCACGGAAAAGTCGCTCTGGCTATCGAAACCGCTAAAGCGGTCATCTTCGTATGAGACGCGCGCATTAATGAAGCTGAATTCGTTGATATTATGGCCGGCTCGACCGACGTGGTAGAGACGCTGAGCGTTCAGCTCGTCGTTCTTAGAGGACCGGAAGCCATCGGAGCTAAAGCCGTAAATCCAATCACCACGATTCCAATCAACTGTGCCCTTGAATTTCACGTTCTGGTCGTCGGAGTTTCCTGAGGTCACGATGGCCCCAAACTCGAGCTCAGTCGAGACGCTGTTCTCTTCTTGGGCCAAGCCAGGAAGTGCCAGCGCGCTGAGGGCAAGGGGTAAGAGGGCGCGGAATATGTGTCGGATCATGGATGTTCTCCTGAATTTCTGGGCATTGAGGCTGACTTGAGTGTTGATAGTAGCGACAATGCCGGTAAATTTCCCTTTTGAATTAAATTGATACGAGAGGGATTGGCTTTTTAAGTAGTGTCTATCGGCAGAGGGCCGAATAGTCGCAGCATAAGATGCGGCTGATTAGCGTCGCATTGGCGTCTGAGTCGGCATGCTTGCTACACTCAGGCCAAGGCGTTGATGCCTTATAAAAGCGCAGGTCGATGTGTCTAACTCGCGAATTGAGACAAGATGAAAACACTGTTTGTTATGCGGCACGCGAAATCTAGCTGGACTGAACCCGGATTGAAGGACTTCGCAAGGCCCCTTGCACAACGAGGAATAGACGATATTCCCACCATGGCGACACGGTTCAAGGACCGGGGTTGTGCTCTCGACGCGATCGTGGGCAGCCCGGCGGTTCGTACGGCGACTACAGCGGCCTTGTTTGCATCGGCAATCGGATTGTCAGCTGATCGCGTATCTATCAACGCAGAGCTGTATTTTGCCGGCGCGCCAATGCTACTGCGTGCCGCCAGTTTGTTCGACGACACCTGCGCTGCAGTCATGCTCGTAGGGCACAATCCAGCAGTAACTGACTTCGTCAACGACCTCGTTGGTTTAAATAGCGGGATCGCGATTGACACTGTGCCAACAAGCGGCCTTTTGCAGTTCGAGCTTGGCATAGAAAGCTGGGCGCACATAGCACTTGGCGATGCTCGGCTGATCGAGTTCGATTACCCTAAAAAGGAAAGTAAATGATAGAAATGCGAGGCCTCCGCAGCGACTGTCTTCGTGCTGAGAAAAAAACGCTTCGGCGACAAGCCAGAGTAGTGACAAGCGCGTTGGGGTTAGCCTGTTTTTTGGGTGCCTGTGCGACCGGCGGCTCGGCGTTGCTCAGTGAAGCGGCGCCGGTTAACAGCCCAGAGACGGGATGGGAAACGTCGCTGCGCGCCGACAAGGCGTTAGTCGGTAAGATCTGGGAGGTTTCGACGCGTCGGTTTATCAGTGCTGAGGCACTGCTCGAAAATTTAAAATCGCGCGAATATGTGTTGCTTGGTGAGAAGCACGACAATCCCGACCATCATTCTTTACAGCGCGAAATTCTCACAGCACTGAGCGCGGAAGCCGGGCTTGGCGCGGTGTCATTCGAGATGATGGCGACAGACATTGCGCCTCGTTTAGAGACACTCGGCACGCGAAAGTTTGCGAGTAGCGAACTGCTCGCAGAGTATATCGAATGGGACAGCCAGGGCTGGGATTGGGCTTTCTATGGCCCACTCGTGTCGCTAGCCTACGAACGCAACCTACCAATTTATGCGGGCAATATAAGCCGAGCACAAATGTCTGCGCTTTACGCCTCCGATAGCCCCGTTGCCGTAGGCGCGGTTGGCGAGTTAGCGCGGGCGCAGCTACGAGCAGATATCGACTCTAGTCATTGCGGGCTGTTGCCCGAATCGCAATTCGACGCCATGGTGCGCGTGCAGCAAGGCCGAGACGAGTCACTGGCGCGCAGCTTAGTAGGCGCAAACAATGCCGAGGGCAAAGCCGCTGTGCTCATCGCGGGTAACTATCATATTCGCCAAGACCTCGGTGTTCCGAATTATTTGCTTCGCGCACAACCGAGTTTACAACGCGAGGCCATTGCGTCTGTCGCGTTTCTCGAAGTCGCAGAAGGGGGAACGCAGCCGGAGCATTATCTAGAGGATTCGATTGAGTTACCGGCATACGACTATTTATGGTTTACGCCGGCGCTGGCCAATAAAGACTACTGCGCAGGAATGCGAGGTGAGGAATGAAATCTCTTGGCGCTGCATTAATAGTGTTTTTAGTGTGCTCAGGCCTAGCGCATGCTCAGCGCTTAGAATCTTTCGGGCGCGGGTCGCAGCCAAAAAATGACGAGGCACTCGTCGACGATGTGGCCGGAGAATTCAACTTCGTGCGCGTTCGATTTGACACTTATTTTAGTGGTGGGGGCTTTCGCGGTGGGTTTGGTGATGGCCCTTGGGCGATCGATTTTCCGGATGCGGACACTAACTTCCTGCGAGGTGTGTCGAGGCTAACGAATATTCGCGTGATGAGCGAGCCGATTGTGCTCGAGTTCGACGACCCAGAAATTTTCGATTATCCGTTTTTGTACATGCTCGAGGTAGGTCAGGGCGGCGGCATCGTTTTGAACCCTGCAGAACTTGAAAATTTGCGGCAGTACCTTCTGCGCGGCGGATTCCTATTGATCGACGATTTTTGGGGGCAGCGGCAGTGGGATAATTTTTACGCGGCGTTTTCGCAGCTCTTCCCCGATCGAGAAATTGTCGAGCTCGCGCCAGATCATGAAATTTTCCACGTCTATTACGATATCGATGGGCCGCAGATGATTCCCGCCCTCTATCGGTCGGACGAATACGGTGAGCAAGGAATTAACTCGGCGAGCAATCACGCGATACTCGATGATCAGGGTCGGGTAATGGTTTTGATTAACTGGAATTCGGATATGGGCGATGGATGGGAGCACACCTATCATCCCGATTATCCAACGCGGTACGCAAACTCTGCCTACCGGTTAGGTATCAACTATCTTATGTACTCGCTTACCCACTAGGCAGGCCCTCCTGTTACTCCTCGTTTTATTTCACCCCCGAGCACTATTGTGACCGAGGCTCGCTCTCAATCAAGAGCTCGTTTGGTCTAGGCAACAAGATTTCGCGTAATGCATCCTGAGAACACAAAAACGCGTCGAAGCAACATCGAGTACTGTGCTGCCGCAGTCGCAGCAACCTCAGCTTGACCTCTGTGCCCGATGATGACAGCATGCTGACGCCATCAATACAGTGTAATTGGAATTCTCGCACTAACGCCTTTCGCGGGTGATTGATAAGTGACCGGTTCGGTCGTTGGTATTAGACAAAGAGACACTACCTTGGCACTAAATGAGCCCGATAGCAGAAGAGTATCGATGGACTCACTCGTAGCGAGAGTCGGTGCGGTTCGGGCGGTAGCGCCTTCGGCAGGCGCTGCCTCAACGGTAGGCCATTCTCCAAAGCGAATGCTGTTTCTCGACCTCGTGTTGTCAGTTTTTCGCCTCAACGGCTTGCTCGTCGCAGAAGGCGATGCGATGACGGAAGACCTTGGACTGACAAGTGCGCGATGGAAGGTAATCGGCGTGGTTGCCCTCTCTACGGCAGGCCTCACGGTACCCGGCATTGCGCGTGTGCTAGGACAGTCGCGACAGGCTGTGCAACGCATTACCGATGTGATGGCGCAGGACGGGCTGATAACCTATGAGCCAAATCCTAAGCATAAGCGATCGGTACTGGTTCTGCTTACCGACGAAGGGAAAAGCGCTTATCACGCCTTGCGCGAGGTTCAAGACCCCTGGGCTATTCGCAATACGGAAGACATACCCATCGAAGAACTCGAGACGTCTCTCCGACTGGTTCGCCGTCTAATACAGCGCCTCGACAAGTAGAGAGTTGGGCGTCGGCCCACGGCTCTCCTGATTATTGCGACTCGCCCTGGCAGAATTTATCACCGCTTACTGCGTCCTGCTACTTGCTTGGATACGACTGGCGATTCACAATTCATCTCCCTAACTAGTCTTTCTTACTATTTATCGATCAGCCGAGGCAGAGCAGCGCGCCATGACCACCCTTTCATCTGTGTCTTCAAATCAGGCAAGTCCCGACGGCAGCGCCGCGCTGTTCGAGACTCGCAGTGTATTCCTCGATGATGAGGCAGCCACCGTCGCCTTTGGTTATAAACTCGCTCAATCGACTCAGCGCAGAGCGCACGCAACGGCGCCTGCGGCGGGGCTTGGCGCGGAGACCGTCGGGGGGATTATCCACCTGCAAGGAGATCTCGGCGCGGGAAAGACCACGTTAACCCGAGGATTTTTGCGCGGATATGGCCACGAAGGGGCGGTTAAAAGCCCCACGTACACCCTTGTCGAACCTTATGAATTGGCACACTGCAACATTTACCACTTTGATCTATATCGGCTTTCCGACCCAGAGGAATTTGAGTACTTGGGCACAGACCAATACTTCGAATCGCCAAACCTTTGTCTGGTAGAGTGGGCAGAACATGGCGCGGGCTGGGCGCCTTCTGCGGATTTACGAATCGAGCTCAGCGAGACCGACGCGGGCAGAACAGCGCGCTGCAGCGCCCTGTCTCAGCGTGGTTCTGAGATGCTCTCTGCCTTATTCGGCTAATCTGAAACCCTGAAGATTCGCCGCTAGCTGCCGCTCTATAGGGCGAGAGTGCCGACAATCGAGGACGGCACCTTGCTGTGCGCGTAAAAAGCCCGATTGCGGCGGCCGCGTGTATTCATCTCGTCTGGAAGGGTAAATGGCATTTCGACCGACACCGCTCACTTCGCATCCGATTGATGCTATGGCTCTAGTGCGACCGCGTTTCTCGCGGCTGCGAGTAAGGTGTCGCGCGTTGCTTCTTTTGCTGTGCGCCGCCGCTGCCACGCCAGTGAGTTATGCCGCGGAGGTTCGCGATCTCAGGCTCTGGCGTGCTCCGGACCACACAAGGCTTGTGTTCGACCTCAGCGCAGGGGTCGAGTACAAGCTCTTTACCCTCGACGCTCCAGAACGGGTTGTGATCGACATCGCCGACTCCTCTTTAGCGACACGCCTTGGCGACATCGAATTTGAAGACAGCCCCATCACAGGCCTGCGCAGTGCGACGCGCGACGGCGGTCTGCTGCGTGTGGTTATCGACCTAAACACCAAAACCCAGCCCAAGAGCTTCACCCTCGAGCCCAATGCAGAGCAGGGCCATCGTCTCGTTGTCGATCTGTACGACTCGAGCGATGAACGAGTCGCAACAGCTTTGTCCGTGCAAGACGGGTCTGAGCGAGACAAGCCGGAGAGGGCAACCAATAGAGTGGCCTCAAACGCGGCCACCCCGTCTGGCGAGAGAAGAGATATCGTTGTCGCTATTTCTGCTGGCCACGGCGGCGAAGACCCTGGGGGCATTGGTTACGACGGCAAGTTGCAAGAGAAGCACATCACCTTGCGCATCGCGCGGGCGCTATACGACTATTTAGACCGCATGCCAGGCTATGCGCCGGTGATGGTTCGCGATGGCGACTACTATGTAAAGCTGTCGCGGCGGCCCGAGATAGCAAGAGAGCGCCGAGCGGATCTGTTCGTTGCGGTGCACACCGATTGGTATAAGACGTCGCGTGCGCGCGGGTTAACGATCTACGCGTTGTCGGGTGATCGCGCCGACCGAGAAAATGCGCGGCGAGTAGCGCAGAAAGAGAATACGGCAGATCTGCTTGGCGGAGTGGGCAGCGATCTAAGCCTAGGCTCATGGGATGACGACGTCGCGCTCACGCTAGTTTCTTTGCAAATGGCGTGGAGCATGGAGCAGAGCGTCATTGCAGGCTCGCGCGTCCTCGACGCAGTAGGCGGTATTACAAGGCTGCGTAAAACCAAGGTTCAACAAGCGTCGCTCGAGGTGCTCAAATCGCCGGACATCCCGTCTATTCTGATTGAAACAGGCTATCTCACGAATCCCGAAGAGGCTAAGCGTCTCAATACCTCGTCTTTTCAGAAGCAGCTAGCCGAGGGCATCGGCAGAGGAGTGATGGCTTACTTCTATGATGCCCCGCCCGAAGGCAGCCTTGTTGCTTGGCAGAAATCAAATGGGGTAATACCCACCAGTTATACGGTGAGGCGCGGAGATTCGTTGTCGATGATTGCGCAGCGCTTTGGCACCACGATGGCTGCGATAAAAAAGCATAACTCACTTAAAAGCGATGGCGTTCAGATCGGCCAAGTGATCAAGCTGCCCGGCGGCGTTGAGCCCGCTGCACGGGAACACAAAATCCAGAGCGGGGAGACACTGTCGGGTATTGCCGCTCGCTATCGGGTTAGCCTCGCTGACCTGCGCCGGTTAAATGAACTGCGCGCCGACCGTATTCTGGTTGGGCAAGTCCTCCGCATCCCAGCTAGCTAGTCTTTTTCGCCGGACTAGATTCGCCCGCCGAGTCCGTGCGCGCAGAATCAACGCAGGCAATGGTATACTCACCACACGCTACTATTCCGCCAAATTACGCTCACTGCCGGCCTCGACTCTATGAATCGCATTAACCTGCTAAGCCAACGACTCGCTAACCAAATTGCCGCCGGTGAGGTGGTAGAGCGTCCCGCTTCGGTGGTGAAGGAACTGCTCGAGAACAGCCTCGACGCAGGGGCGACTCGGCTCGAGGTAGATGTCGAGCAAGGCGGCGTTAAACTGCTGCGCATTCGTGATGACGGTGCGGGCATCCACAAAGAAGATCTTGCGCTCGCGCTGAGCCGTCATGCCACGAGTAAAATAGTCGAGCTCGATGACCTAGAGTCGATTGCAAGCCTCGGGTTCAGGGGTGAAGCGTTAGCAAGCATCAGCTCGGTCTCCCGCCTTAGCATGACGTCGCGCTCGCGCGAAGGCAGTATTGAAGACACCGCCTGGTGTGTCGAGGCCGAGGGACAAGAAATGGAAGCGCGGCTAACGCCAGCTGCGCATCCTGCAGGGACAACTGTCGAGGTTCGCGACTTGTTCTTTAACACCCCGGCACGGCGCAAATTTCTTAAAACAGAGAAAACTGAATTTTCACGTATCGACGAAGTCCTGAAGCGAATGGCACTTAGTCGCTTTGATGTGATGTTTGCGCTTAACCATAACCAGCGAGGCATTCATAAACTCTTACCCGCGACCACCGAAGCCGAAAGAGCGCGACGCGTTGCGTTAGTTTGTGGCCCGGCGTTTGTTGAGAATTCGGTTTTTATTGAGCGCGAGGCGGCGGGCATGCGACTGTGGGGTTGGGTAAGCCTGCCGACTTTTTCGCGCAGCCAAGCCGACCTGCAATATTTTTACGTTAACGGTCGTATTATTCGCGACAAGCTGGTCACGCATGCGGTTAAGCAGGCTTACCGCGATGTGCTTTTTCACGGTCGTCATCCTGCGTATGTTTTGTACTTCGAGATGGACCCTGCAGGCGTCGACGTGAATGTGCATCCAACAAAACACGAAGTGCGTTTTCGCGACAGCCGACTCGTTCACGATTTTTTATTCAGCTCACTTCACAAGGCGCTCGCTGCAATTCAGCCTCAGGATCGATTGCCCGGTGCAGAAACACACGCCGGGGCAGGGCTTCAACAAGGTTTTGACGCGCCGCAGCAAAGCAGCCTTGGGCTAGCAGAAAATGGGCAGGGATCGATGCAGGCGACGAGCTGGGCCGAGCGCTCCTATGCTTCTGGCTCAGCTGGAGAGGGTTCGGAATCGACAGGCCAGCCTCGCTATGCCGGAAATTTTGGCTCGAGCGGTAGTTATGTCAATCCGAACGCCGTTCGAGATCAGCTTGCGCACTATGCCGACCTCAACGACATCGATGGCGACAAAGAGGTGCCGCCGTTGGGGTTTGCCATTGCCCAGCTCCATGGCATTTACATTCTCGCGCAGAATAAAGAAGGGCTGATTGTTGTCGACATGCACGCAGCGCACGAGCGTATAACCTATGAACGCATGAAGAGGGCGTGTCAAAACGAAGAGCTCAAAACGCAGCCGCTGCTTGTGCCGATCTCTATTGCAGTGAGCAGGTCCGAGGCCGATTGCGCCGAGTCGCAGCAGCATGTGCTTCAGGGTCTTGGTCTTATCCTCGAACGCGTCGCCGACGAGTCGCTTGTTGTGCGGCAAATCCCGTCTATTTTGCGTAATGCCGATGTCGAGCAGCTCGTGCGTGATGTGTTATCGGATGTGCTCGAATACGGCAGCAGTGAACGGGTGCAGGCGCATCAGGACGAGCTTTTATCGACGATGGCATGCCACGGTTCTGTGCGCGCGAATCGCCAGCTTTCGGTGCCAGAAATGAATGCGCTGCTGCGCGACATGGAAATTACCGAGCGCAGCGGCCAGTGCAATCATGGGCGGCCAACCTGGGTGTATCAAAGCTTAAGTCAACTCGATAAGCTTTTTTTGCGTGGTCAGTGATGGGCAGTACTAGAGCTGTCACGCTGCCAGACGCCGTGTGCCTGATGGGCCCGACGGCATCGGGCAAAACCGCGCTCGCCATCGAGCTGTTCGCACACCATCCGGTCGAAATAATCAGCGTCGACTCGGCGCAGATTTATCGCGGCATGGATATAGGCACAGGAAAACCAGATGCTAACACCCTCGCTCGCGCGCCTCACCATCTGCTCAGCTTCCTCGATCCTGCGGAGACCTATTCTGCCGCCGACTTTCGCCGCGACGCGCTTCGCTTAATCGGTGAAATAAAAGCGCGCGGCAATACCCCGTTACTGGTGGGTGGAACGATGATGTATTTCCGCCTCCTGCGCGATGGGATGGCATCGATGCCAGAATCAGATCCAGAGGTGCGCGCTGCAATCGAGGCGCAGGCGCATGTCGAGGGATGGGCTGCAGTGCACGCCGAGCTCGAAAAGGTCGACCCTGAGGCTGCCGCGCGGATTCATCCTAACGACCCGCAGCGCTTGCAACGCGCGCTAGAGGTATATCGTGTCTCAGGAAAAACACTCAGTGCGCTGCACGCTGAAGAAGCGGCAGAGCGCCTAAAAGGCAATAAAAGTGGGCTGGACTTAACGTTTTGCGCGATCCAAGGGGTCGAGCGAGGCGTATTGCATGAAAGAATAAAAACGCGATTTTTTCAGATGTTGGAGGATGGGCTAGTTGACGAAGTGCGTGCGCTTTACGAGCGGGGTGACCTTTCGCTCTCGCTCCCCTCGATGCGTTCCGTTGGCTATAAGCAAGTGTGGCAACACCTCGCAGGCGAATTGAGCTATGAGGAGATGGTTGATAGGGGTATCATCGCCACGCGTCAGTTAGCCAAGCGGCAAGTTACTTGGCTACGCAGTTGGGACGATCTCCATAGGCTGCCTAGCTCCACTCACGATTCTTTGCACAAGCTGTTGAAAATTGTTGTATCTGCCACCATATAATTAGCATCCAATAATGCAAGGCTGCTGAAGCAAGCGCATTGTCGAACGAACGGAGAACAATAATGTCTAAAGGACAAACACTGCAAGACCCCTTCCTGAATGTATTGCGCAAGGAAAGGATTCCAGTCTCGATCTACCTTGTGAGCGGCATTAAGCTCCAAGGCCAAATTGAGTCATTCGATCAATTCGTCATTCTGCTAAAGAACGCCGTCAGTCAGATGGTTTACAAGCACGCGATTTCGACAGTCGTGCCTGCGCGCATGGTCAAGATTCCTGCGCTTAACTCTGGCGAAGACGACGCTGAGATCGACGGCGACGAAATCGGCAACGAGGCTTAGGCCTAAGGACTTTGATTGTTTTTCGATCGCCCCGACTCGGGAGAGATATCCCTTCTTGTTAACCTGCAGATCGATAATGATCGTGAAGCAGATGACATCGTAGAGTTCGAAGAACTCGCACTTTCTGCAGGCGCGCAGCCGGTCGCAATTATTACCGGTAGCCGCCGCCAGCCTTCGCCTAGTTATTTTGTGGGCTCTGGCAAGCTCGAAGAACTCCAAGCGGCGGTGGCCTCTCATAAAGCCGAAGTCGTGCTGTTTAATCACTCTCTCTCGCCAAGCCAAGAGCGCAACCTCGAACGCGAACTCAAATGCCGCGTTATCGATCGCACGGGTTTGATTCTCGATATCTTCGCGCAGCGCGCTCGCAGTTACGAAGGTAAGTTGCAGGTCGAGCTCGCGCAACTGCAGCACATGAGCAGTCGACTAAAGCGCGGCTGGACTCACCTCGATCGCCAGAAGGGCGGCATAGGGATGCGCGGTGCTGGTGAGACGCAGCTCGAAATGGACCAACGCATTATTGCGCAGCGCATCAAATCTATTAACAAGGCGCTGGTTAAGGTGCGGACGCAGCGCGACCAAGGTCGCCGCTCAAGGCGCAGGGCCGAAGTGCCCACCGTCTCTCTCGTGGGCTATACCAATGCAGGTAAGTCGTCCTTATTTAACCGCCTTACGCAAGCCGAGACCTATGCGGCAGATCAGCTATTCGCCACCCTAGATTCGACGTTGCGCAAGGTTGAGTTGCCGAATTTTGGGCAGGCGATTATGGCCGATACGGTCGGTTTTATTAGCCATCTGCCGCATCAATTGGTCGAAGCTTTTCGTGCGACGCTCGAAGAGACGGTGCAGGCCGACTTGCTGCTGCATGTAATCGATGCAGCACATGATTATCATCCGGAATTCATTCGCGAGGTCGAATCGGTGCTTAGCGAAATCGGCGCGCAAGAAGTGCCACAATTGCAGGTCTTTAATAAAATAGACCTTCTGCCTGGGCGAGAACCAGAGCTGCAGCGAAACAGTGCCGGTAAACCTTATAGAGTGTGGGTATCGGCTAAAACCGGAGCGGGCATTGAGACGTTATTAGAGGCGGTGAGTGAACTGCTTGCAGGCGAGATGTCCGATCAGCTTTTGCGTGTGGCACCTAGCGAGGCAAAGTTGCGGAGTAAACTGTATGCTGCCAACTATGTCGAGAACGAAGAGATCACTGACGATGGCCACTACCTTCTGCGCGTGCGAATGCCACTTCAGGAATTCGATCGCATCAAGCTGCTAGGTGGTGTCGTTATTGAGGGCGTGAGGCGCGGGGCAGAATAGTCCGGTTAAGCTGGGTTATTGGTCTCGAATTCGCTACCATCAACTGAAAGAAATACCGGACGGGCCTGTGGCGCGTCCATCCCGTAATAAAAAGCTATGGAGAAACCAATGGCTTGGAACGAACCCGGCAACAATGGAAACGACAAGGACCCTTGGGGCGGTGGCGGCCGTAAAGGGCCAGAACAAGGCCCTCCCGATATCGATGAGGTCATTCGCTCATTAACCAAAAAGCTTAACGGCGTGTTTGGTGGCGGCGGCGCGCGCTCAGGCGGCGGCTCCTCTGGCCCCAGCGGCGGCTTCTCCGGTGGCTTGCTCGCAGGTCTCGTGGTTGTAGCGGCAGTGATTTGGGCGTTCGGCGGGTTCTATATCGTCGATCAGGCTGAGCGTGCTGTCGTCCTGCGCTTTGGTAAGGTGCTCGACACGACGGTTCAGCCTGGATTGCATTGGAATCCACCGATGGTTGATGAAGTGTCACTGGTCAACATCTCGGAGCTCAATGCCAAGACATACGACAGCAACGCGATGCTGACTACCGATGAAAACATCATCGATATCGAAGTCACGGTTCAATACCGAATCGAAGACCCCGTTAAGTATGTGCTCGCGGTGCAAGATCCTGAGCGGAGTCTGGACAACGCAGCCGAGTCGGCTATTCGTCACGTGGTTGGCGGCAACTTCATGGATCAGATTCTGACAACAGGACGCGACCGCGTGGCTGATGATGTTCAGCAGCGTTTGCAAGACTACATGAACAACTACAACACCGGCATTCTCGTCAGCCAAGTGAACGTTGTGCAGGCGCAGCCGCCACAGGCAGTAAGGCCGGCATTCGACGACGTGATTCGTGCCCGAGAAGATGAGCAGCGAGCGCAGAACCAAGCGCAGCAATACTCAAATCAGATAATCCCTGAGGCGCGCGGTGAATCGCAACGTCAGATCGAGCAGGCTAACGCCTACCGTGAAGAGGTTATTGCAGAGGCGACAGGTAATGCCTCGCGCTTTGACCAACTCCTTGTTGAATACCAAAAGGCGCCAGAGGTTACTCGCCAGCGTCTTTATATCGAAGCAGTCGAAGATGTCATGACGGCAAGCACTAAAATCATGATCGATGTAGAGGGCGGCAACAACATGCTCTACTTACCTCTCGACAAGATTATGGAGCAAAACGGCCGCGGCCTCGGTGGCGCGTCTAGTACGCAAGACCTTCGTGCGCTAGCCGAGCAGCTCTCGCCGTATATGCCTTCGGCGAATAACAACAGCAACTCTATCGATCGCAGCCGCGTGCCGACGAATACGCGAGGAGTACGCTAATGAGAAATTTTCTACTGTTAGGAATCTTGGTGTTGGCGGTGACGGTTGCCTCCAATTCCCTGTTTGTAGTGAAGCAGACCGAACGCGCAGTGATGCTGCAATTCGGTGAAATCGTTAACGCGGACATCGAGCCGGGTCTGCACGTTAAAATGCCTTTGGTAAACACCGTACGTAAGTTCGATGCGCGGATTCTCACAGAGGACTCGCCAAGGCAGCGTTATTTGACGCTTGAGCAAAAAGCGCTTGAAGTCGACTCGTATGCGAAGTGGCGGATTGTCGATGTAGGTCAATTCTACATCTCGACTCGCGGCGAAATAGCGACAGCTGGTCGTCTGCTTGCGCAGCGCATCAACGATGGCCTGCGCGACCAGATCGGCGCACGCAACCTCCAAGAAGTGGTTGCTGGCGAACGCGATCAACTTATGCTCGACCTGACTGCCGATCTCAATGAGAACACGGCAGCCGATATTGGCATAGAAGTCATCGACGTGCGGGTGAAGCGAATCGATCTACCTGACGACGTCCGATCGTCGGTCTATGACCGGATGATCACAGAGCGTAATCGTGAAGCCCAAGAGCTGCGTTCGCGCGGCGAAGAGCTTGCGATAGGCATTCGGGCCGACGCCGATCGTCAAGCGACGATTTTCCGAGCCGAAGCCTACCGTGATGCCGAGGAAATCCGCGGTCAGGGAGACGCGATGGCCGCCAATATTTACGCCGAGGCCTATCAGAAGGACCCAGAGTGGTTTGCTTTTACTCGTAGCATCAACTCTTACCGGCAGACGTTTAGCAACAAGGGCGACGTAATGCTGCTAGATCCGGAAAGTGATTATTTCAAATACCTGAAAGATGGCGATATAGCGAAATAGTTACTTAAGCCTGACTAGTTGGCAGGCAAGAGGTAAAAAAGGCCCAGAAGCTCAAGAGTTTCTGGGCCTTTTGGGTTTCTGAGCTATCGTTCAGCGAGACGATACGCAGATTCGGTGATTCTTCCGTTTATTGATAGGCGCGGCTGGCGTAAAATACTCGCGCTCTTTAAGTTAAGGAATTATCACTATATGACCACCGCTAAGCGCTGGCTGCTACCCGATGGCGTGGAGGAAATCCTCCCGCGCGAAGCTCACAAGCTCGAGTCGCTGAGGCGAAAACTGCTCGATCTCTACGGATCCTGGGGCTATGAGTTGGTGATTACGCCGCTAATCGAATTCCTCGACTCGTTGTTGGTCGGTTCGTCACATGATCTTGACCTTCACACGTTCAAGATTACAGACCAACTGAGTGGGCGCATGATGGGCATCCGCGCGGATATAACGCCGCAGGCCGCCCGCATTGATGCGCACTGCCTCAACCGCGAAGGCCCCGTGCGGCTCTGCTACGCCGACAGTGTTCTGCATACTAAGCCGCGTGGGCTGCTGACTTCACGCGTCCCAATTCGCGTAGGCGCCGAGCTCTATGGACATGCGGGCGTCGAATGCGATATCGAATTGATCTGCCTGATGCATGCCACGCTCGAGGCAGCTTCGGTGCCGGATATTCATCATGTGCTTGGCCATGTTGGAATTTTTCGCGCGCTTGTTGACGCCGCAGAGATCGATGCGGACACCGAGGCCAGATTGTTCGACGCGGTACAGCGCAAGGCTTATGACGAAATTTCAGAGGTTCTCAATGCATCAGTTGCAAGCGATGCACTGCGAGAGTTGCTCACTAAACTGACGCAATTGAGCGGCGATGAGAACGTTCTCGACGAAGCGCTAGCGGCCTTTGCCTCTGCGCCGGCTTCGGTGCGCGCGCCGCTTGACGAGTTGGCCGCTATCGCTGCGGGCGTGCAGGCGCGTGTCCCCGGCGTTCGCCTTTGTTTCGATCTCTGCGAATTGCGCGGTTATCAGTATCACACAGGTGTCGTTTTCGCTGCCTACACGCCTATTCACGGGCGGGCCGTTGCAAAAGGCGGTCGCTATGACGATATCGGTGAAGTGTTCGGTCGCGCGCGACCAGCGTCGGGCTTTGACAGCGATCTTAAAACACTCGTGAAACTCTCATTGGCCGATTTTCCAAAGCCTGCGGGTATTGCAGCACCACTTTCAACCGATTCAGAACTCATTGCGCTGGTTGCCGCGCTACGCGCTTCGGGCGAACACGTTGTGTCGAGTTTAAGCGAAGGGCTTGCGAGCGCAGCGCAGCTTGTCGAACAAGACTGTGATCGTGTGATTGTGAAAAGTGAATCTGGTTGGGAAGTTAAGCCGATTTAGCATAGATAGAAAAGCCAGCCTGAAGAGGCCTGGTGTAAGTAGCGCTCTGCGTTTTGCGGGGCAACGAATGCAACGAACAAGGTAACGAGAGAGCGACATGGCTAAATCAGTTGTAGTGTTAGGAACGCAGTGGGGCGACGAGGGCAAGGGGAAAATCGTCGATCTGCTTACCGATCAGGCATCGGTTGCCGTGCGTTTTCAAGGTGGTCATAACGCCGGTCACACGCTGGTTATCAATGGCGAGAAGACCGTGCTGCATCTATTGCCTAGCGGCATACTTCGCGAAAGCGTGATGTGTGTCATTGGTAATGGCGTCGTATTAAGCCTCGATGCCTTGGTCAAAGAAATAACCGCTCTCGAAGACAAGCAGATTTTTGTCCGCGATCGCCTCCGCATCAGCGGGGCTTGTCCGCTCATTCTTCCCTCACATATTGCCCTCGACCAGGCGCGTGAACTCAAAAAAGGCGAAGGTAAAATCGGTACCACCGGGCGTGGCATTGGCCCTGCTTACGAAGACAAGGTGGGTCGCCGCGGCATTCGTCTTGCCGAAACGTTGAACGAAGAGCGCTTTGCCGAAAAGCTCAAAGAGCTCACCGAATACCATAATTTCATGCTCGAGAATTACTACGGAGTTGAGCCTGTCGACTTCGAGGCGACGCTTGTAAGTCAGTTAGCGCTCGCACGAAATCTCCGTCCGCTGATCGACGACACAATCGAATTGCTGCACAGCCGCCGCAAAGCCGGCGCCGATATTTTGTTCGAAGGCGCCCAAGGGTCGCTGCTCGATATCGACCACGGCACTTATCCTTTCGTGACCTCATCTAACACGACTGCGGGTGGTACTGCGACGGGCAGTGGCTACGGACCATTGTATTTAGACTATGTTTTGGGCATTACAAAGGCTTACACCACTCGCGTCGGCTCTGGGCCTTTCCCAACCGAATTATTTGATGAGGTTGGTGCGCACCTTGCGAGCGTCGGACATGAGAAGGGCGCAACCACTGGACGTGATCGACGCTGCGGCTGGTTCGATGCCGCCGCCGTGCGCTTCGCTGTGCGTATTAACAGTGTTTCGGGTATCTGTTTGACGAAGCTCGATGTGTTGGATGGTTTAAAGACCATTCGCGTGTGCGTTGGCTATAAAGGTCAGGGCGACAGCGCATCGGGTAGCTTGATGGATATAGACAGCTACAAAGCGCTCGAGCCGATTTACGAAGATCTCCCGGGTTGGACCGAGTCTACTGTCGGCGCGAAGAGCCTCGACGAATTGCCTGAAAACGCCCGCGCCTATATTCGGTATATCGAGGCGGCAATCGAGGTGCCTGTCGATATCATTTCGACCGGCCCCGATCGGAAAGAAACAATCATCCTCCGGCATCCGTTCGACGCGTAAAGAGCTAGTGCTCCCATAGGCAAGCGGCGCCAATAGCGCCGCTTGCATCGCCGAAGGTGGGCGCCACAATGCGCGTATGCATCTGGTCATTAAATACATGCGGCCGCAAGAGGGCGGGAACACGCTTGTAGAGCGACGCAATATTCGACAGCCCACCGCCTAACACGATGACCTCCGGGTCGAGCATGTTGATTACCGTGGCGAGACAATGCGCGAGTTGGTCTGCGTAGATCTTCAAACACACTTTCGCAGGTGCAAATTTGCCTTTTGCCCGCTCGGCGATTTCGGCGGCGGACAGTTTCTCACCGGTGGCATCAAAATAACTCTGACTTAAGCCGCGCCCCGAAAGTAATGTTTCAATGCAATTGGTGCGTCCGCAGTAGCATTCCCTGTCTGCCGAAATCATTGCACGTGCGTTGGCCGGCATACAGTTATGGCCCCATTCGCCCGAAATACTGTTGGGCCCTGTGACCAGCTTCTTATCGATTACGATGCCGCCACCGCAGCCCGTGCCGACGATAACGCCGAAAACTGAACGTGCCTTCTGCGCTGCGCCATAGCAGGCCTCTGAGAGCGCGAAACAGTTGGCGTCATTCTCTATGCGAACCTCATAGCCGAGTCTGGCCTCGACGTCATTTAGCAAGCGCTTGCCGTTAAGCTCTATCGCATTGCAGTTTTTCATTTCGCCATTGTTGGAGAGGCAGCCCGGCGTGCCGATACCCACACTGAGACGATCTTTGAACCGCGCTTGAAGCGACTGAATCAGCGCAGTGAGGTCATCGAGGATAATCTCGTAGTAGTCGCCTCGAGTGGGTACGCGGAGTTTATGGATTATTTCGCCGTCATTTCGAAGGACGATACCTTCGATTTTGGTGCCGCCGAGGTCGATACCGATACGCATAAATTGTTCTCTGTGCGTTTACAAAGTGAGCTTAGTTCTTGAAGTCTACACTAATCTCTCTAAAATCGATTTCCCGTTTTATTTTTGTCTAGCAATTCGGAACACAGTACGTGACACGTGCCCGCAACCAACAGGTATCACTCGAGGATACGCCTTACTATCACTGCATCTCGCGGTGTGTCCGGCGTGCTTATTTATGTGGTGACGATCCCCTTACCGGTCAGAACTTTGATCACCGCAAGGGCTGGCTGGTGCAGCGGATGAAATGGCTTGCGAGCCAATTTGCCATTGATGTTTGTGCTTACGCGGTAATGAGCAATCATTACCATCTCGTATTGGGCGTCAATGTAGCCAAGGCGCGCTCTTGGAGCGACGATGAGGTGCTCGCCCGGTGGACTAAGCTGTTCCCGCGCAATGCCAAGCTAATCGAAACCCTTCGCCTTAACTCGAGCAGCAAGAAAGCGGTTGAGCTCGAAGCTAAGACGTTAGCTGAGTGGCGAGAACGGCTGCAGGACATTAGCTGGTTTATGCGCTGTCTGAATGAGCGTATCGCTCGTGCTGCGAATCGCGAGGATAACTGCACTGGGCGTTTTTGGGAGGGCCGCTTCAAGAGCCAGGCGCTTCTCGACGAGCGGGCGTTGGTGACCTGTATGGCGTATGTCGACCTCAACCCTATTCGCGCCGGCGTTAGCGATAGCCTTGAGGCAAGCGATTTTACCTCGATCCAAGAACGTCTCGTTCGTCAGGCACAACGCGCAAAAGAACCGAACTACCGGCAGCAGCGGCTGCTTAAACGCCGTAACGCGCGTCATCTACTAAAATCGAAGGCGCCAAAACAGCTGCGCCCGCTCGCCGAACCAGGCAATAGGGCGCAGGATGCGTTGCCGATTGACCGGTCGAGCTACGTCGCGCTGCTTGATGCGAGCGTGCGTGCATTACGTTACGAGCAGGCGATGGATGTCGAATTGCTGAATCCGCTAGGCAGTCACTCGCTGCTGTCGCAGCTGGGCATGAAAGGGCATGGTTGGCTGCAGGCGGTCACAAAATTCCACCGGCATTACGCGTTGGCTGCTGGCAGCACTGACTCGCTTATCGCCTATCAGGCGCGACGTGTTAAATCTGGCGAGGTGATGCGTTCGACCACTAAGTGGGTTCGCGGCACCGTCGCTGCTAAGCTGCTCTACGAAACCTAGGCTAGAGCCTTCGCGCTTGCCCTTGCTTCTGTAATACCCACTCCTACGGCTTCCTTCCGTCTAGATATTCTCTGCATTAAACATCTCTCCAGAGATCCTTAGTTCGCGACGAATCAACGCTGTGTTTTCATGTAAAAAAGCCTCTAGATCGCGCTAATTTCAGCGCTAATTTCTCGAATTTCAAATTTCTCCGCTATTTCGGCTAAGGGCATCAATTGTTTGCAGCAACCTTGTGCTCGAATAGGTGATTATAAATTAAATTGGGTGTCCTTTTAATAGTACCCGTTCCAGATATTGGCTTTGTTCGGATCGATCGCCTAATCGATCGCTGTGGCGCGGTCGGTGATAAGGGGAGTTTGTATTTTAATTGGGTGTCCTTTGTATTTTATTTCCCGTATTTATCTTTGATATTCTGGGATTTAGTCGCGTAATGAATTGTTAATACTGCATAAACAGCGACACATGCGTCGAGAATTGGTGTTTATGGGTTGATTCTGACGAGGTGATGTCTAGATATTGTTTGACACAAAGTGTGCAAGACTATATCTTGCGTTATCGAACGAATTGCTAGGTTTTGGCTAACAAGAGGGATTTTCGAGAGATGAACAAGCGCGCACAGGCCTATTCTGATAATTACAGTGCAAAGAACAGCAATGCCGATGCGTCAGTAGATCGTTCTCCCAGTCCCACCACTGCTAAAAGTGGCTCGCAGGCAGCGCCGCTAAACGAAGCGGAAATACGTGCCAGGCTCGATCAATTCGCCAAAGAGCTTGCACAAGCGCAGCGCGATCGCGCAAGCCATTAAGAAGTTTTCTTAGGCATCCATGCTAACTACTCCGCCGCAAGCGCGAAATTATTGAGGGCAGTGTATGTTCAATTTTCATCGCTTATCGTTCAATCGTATTGTTCCCTTTTTTGCTGCTACTTGCCTTATCCCAGTCCTCACATCCTGCACAGGCGTGAGCGACTACACCCCGCTGCTTAATTCGGAGCCGGGTGCTGGCGAGACAATTAACGAGCGCACTCCGCGAACGTTACGCCTGTTTTACGCCGCGCTTCCCGATGTCGAGAACAGCGAACTCACCCTCACGGGCCCTGCGGGCGACTATAGCCTTCGCGGTTTGCATACAATGGGCGCCGACGATCTCATGGTCGAAATCTACCAGCCAGCGCTAACCAACGGTCACTACACCGTGCAGTGGAAAACGCGTGTCGAGGGTGATGATGCTGACTACGCCGGCGAATACACATTCGAAGTCGCTCTGCCCCAGTAAGAGGCCATCTCCGTATTACGCCAGCGCTAGTTTGGGTGCTGTGAGTTTCCCCGTTTGTCCTTTAGTCATTCAGCTCAATAGTCCTCTCAGGCGGCATCTCCGAGGACATTGGTGCGCTGCGCTTGAGTTAGATCAAAGTGGTAGGCGGCGTCCTCGCTATACTCTTGTTTCATATTGGCCATTCCTAGCTCTAGTGGTGAGTTGGGAGAGGGCTCCAGTGCGCCTCCACTCTGGTGGTTTTGGATGCTTTTGGGCGCGATGGTTTTCTCTTTAGTCTATTTAATGCTCTATCCGGGACTTGGGTCTTTCGAGGGCTTGCTAAACTGGTCACAGGGTAAGCGCTTGGTGTCTAGCTACGAAAACTATGAAGCGAGTTTCGACACGCGTCGTGCAGAGATTGCTAACCTAAGCCTTGCCGAGGTGCAGGCAGACCCAGTGCTTATGGCAACGGCCGATCGCATTTTCCGCCGCGAGTGCTCGGCATGTCATGGTATCGATGGTCGCGGTCAGGCGTCGCTTTTTCCAAATTTGATGGACACCGATTGGCAATGGGGAGGCTCTCCCGAGCAGATCGAACTGACTCTCCGCGGCGGGCGCAATGCCAACATGCCGGCGTGGGGGCCTATAATCGGTGAAGAGAAAACGCGCGATGTAGCGCGCTACCTCCTTGATTTTTCAAACAGAGAACATAGCGGACGCTCGGTCTATGAGCAAAGCTGCGCTGCTTGCCATGGCGCAGAAGGTGCAGGCAATGTGTTTCTTGGCGCGCCAAATCTGGCTGACAATATCTGGTTATACGGGGGCGACATCGACAGCATTTTAACTACGCTGCAAGAAGGGCGTTTAGGAAAAATGCCGGCGTTCGATGATCGTCGACTCGATGCGACGCAGCTCAAATTAATCATCGCAAAACTTGCCAAATAGCGAGGTAAAGTCGCATCTAAAAGTGTGGCGACTCTCAGCAAAAATTGAAAGGATCGTGCGGCGGGTGAGGTTACTCGCCGAACAATTTTGCGAGAGTGGTGCCAAGCCTATGCCCACTCAAGAAGGCGTCTTCGATGCGCCCGCCCAAACACCAATCTCCGCAGGCGGCGAGCTGTCTCTCGTCATCAAGCAAAAAGTCTTCTTCGGCGGCGATCTCGGTCTTCGCATAGCGCCACCCGTGCAGGTCGGTGTGCACAATAGAGGCGGCGTCTAAGTTTAACAGTGAGCAAGTTTCGTCAATAAGTTGTTGCTGTATTTCCGCCCGATCGCCCTCGAAATTTTTGCGGGCCCAGTGGTTATCGCTGTGTACGAGTAACGAGTGACTCGCTGCTCGCCCAGGCTTGCTCGCATTGGCCACTATAAGCGCCACCGATGATTCCTTCACTGTCGCGAGGTCGAAGTTTAGCTTGGGCGACGCATCGAATCCGAGCATCAAGCTAAAGCAGGGCAGGTGTACTGCATCGCGAAGACGGTCTAAATGATTAAAGGCGGTATTAGTAAAAAGCGCTTGGGTTTGTGCAGAAGGCGCGGCGCTTAGCACCCAGTCGAATTCGCCTAAGACCTCTTGTGTTGAATCTAACTGCTTACCGAACACCCGCCAGCGGCAGGGAGCATTGCCAGTGTCTATTTTCTCGATAGATCCAACTTCACATCCAAGAATAATGTCGACATGATTTTCTACTGCCTTCAACGATTCTTTGCAAAGGGAGTTCATGCTTGGTGTTGCGACGAAATGAGGTTCGAACCACTCGCGCTTGTAGGGCTCGCGGCCAGCTTCAAGTGTTGTGAGTCGTGGCTGCCACTCCTGTATCGCTTCGCGTTCAACTGGCTGGGCGAGAAACTGCTTAAACTCTGTCGAGCGCGCAGTGAAAAATTGAGCGCCATGATCGAACTCAAAGCCTTCGCGCCGGCGTGTCGCCATGCGGCCGCCAAACCCCCGCGACTTTTCTACGAGCGTAACGCGTGCTTTGCCCGCGAGCGTACTCGCTAGCGCGGTTGCCGCCATTCCTGTGCCGATTATCAAAACGTCTTGCATGGGTAATTATTATCCTGAGCCGTATCGAGAGTTGCTGCTCGCTATTGTACCTGCATACGCAAAGACGCGGGGGCGAGATTCATTGGGCTGGCTGCAATGACGCGGTGACAACGCTACACTTGCTAAGGATGAATGAATCATAGCGTGAGGAAAGTAGGATGCAGCAGAGGCACGGGAAGTTGGCGACAAGTCAATCTAATAGCACGACGCTTATGCGCCTAGGGTTACCGGTTGTGATGTTGGCTATTTTGTCGCATTGCGCACCGACTGCCGATAAATCTCTCAGCGTGAGCCAGAGCAGTTTTGTAGACGATCCTCGGCTCGAACGAGGAGTTTCTTGGCAGCTCGCCGAACACCGCAAGCGAACGCTGTCGGCGTTAGAGTATGACTTTGCGCTTTTTATTCCGAGTGAGCTAAGTGTGCCGATTAGAGGCGAGGCGACCCTGCGGTTTCAGTACAACCCTCAAACTTCTCGTGCGCTTGCCACAGGCGTCCCAGCTAAAGCAGACGAGACACAACAGTCTGGGGAAAGTCCGCACAGCATAGAATTTCCCTTGGTAATCGACTTTGTCGATGCGGCCAAGCGGCTCGACTCGGTATTCGTCAATGGCGCTAAAAGCACATGGTCGTCAAGCGAAGACCATGTGCTCATTCCGGCAGCAATGTTAGAAGAGGGCGGCAATAGTATTACCCTCGCTTTCGAGGCCGGCGATGCGGCGCTTAACCGCAGCGGTGACTTTCTCTACACCTTGTTTGTGCCCGACCGTGCGCACTTCTCGCTGCCACTTATCGATCAGCCTAACCTCAAAGGTTCCGTCGCATGGACAATTAGCGCGCCGAGCGACTGGCAGGTGGTGACTAACGGAGGCGAATTATCGGCACTCGCTGTAAAGAGTGAACTTGCACAGGAGAACCAAACGACTCGAGCCTTTGCTCGCACAGAGCCATTGCCTAGTTACCTTTTTGCTTTTGCGGCGGGCAAGTTTCAGCGTGAGACAAAAACCATTAACGACCGCGAAATGACGATGTATCACCGCGAAACCGATCGCGACAAAGTAGACGCCAATATCGATGAAATTTTTGACCTGCATGCACAGGCACTCGCATGGCTCGAAGACTACACGGCGATTCCGTATCCCTTCGAGAAGTTCGATTTTGTTGTAATTCCGTCGTTTCAGTACGGTGGCATGGAGCACCCTGGCAACATACTTTACCGTGAAGCAAGCCTGATGTTAGACGCAACCGCCACTCAGAATCAGATTCTTGCGCGGGCGTCCGTGATCGCACATGAAACTGCACACATGTGGTTTGGCGATCTCGTTACCATGAATTGGTTTGACGATGTCTGGACTAAGGAGGTCTTCGCCAATTTTATGGCGGCGAAAATTGTTAATCCCGCCTTCCCCGAAGTTGATCATGAACTGCGCTTTCATACGGCACACCACCCTTCGGCTTATGCGGTCGATCGTACCGCCGGTGCGAACGCAATCGGGCAGTCACTCGAGAATTTGCGCTATGCTGGCACGCTTTATGGCGCGATTATTTATCAGAAAGCACCAATCGTGATGCGCCATCTCGAAAATCTAATCGGGCCAGATGTGTTGCGCGCAGGTCTGCGTGAATATTTGAAAGACAACGCCTATAGAAACGCCACATGGCCGCAATTAATCGCGCTGCTTGACAGCAAAACTGCCCTAAATTTAGACGAGTGGAACAAGGCATGGGTTTATGAGGCAGGCCGGCCTCGTATTGTTGTAACGAGAGAAGCAAGCGATGAACAGGGCCGGACGCACGTCGTTGTGCGCCAAGAAGACCCCGCTGGAATGGGCCGGATTTGGCCCCAGAAGCTGAGCCTGCTCGCGATAACGAGTACGAGTCAAACCGTTCACCACATGGAATTGGGTTCAGACGCTGTGGTGATACCTGCTCCCGCGGGTGACGCGTCAGACGCGATGATACTTCTGCCCAATGCGAGTGGCATCGAATACGCCGACTTCGTGCTCGATCCGCAGAGTCAGAACGGCTTAATCCGTGATATAGGTTCTATAGAGCCTCCTGTCGCACGCGGCGCAGCGTGGACCACGCTGTGGGAAGAGGTTCAAGAGGGTAGGCTTGCGGCAGGCTTATACCTCGATACCGCGCTGCGCGAATTACCAGCCGAGCAGAACGAACTGATTATTAACCGCGTGCTTGGCACTCTCGACGAATCTTATTGGCTGAGGCTAGACACGCAAGCCAGGCTGGCGGTAAGCGGCCCACTCGAGGCAATGCTCTGGCGAGAAGTCGAGTCGACGCTGCGAGACACCTCGGCGCGCGCCGCTTTTTATCGCAGCTATCGAGCCCTGGCAACAACGGATACAGGGGTAGAACGCCTTATAAGGCTATGGGAGGGCGATGAGGAAGTTGCAGGCCTGCCGCTTTCCGAGGCTGACATGATTGCCTTGGTGTCTGGCCTCGCGCTGCGCAGAGTCGATGGGAGTGCGCGCCGGCTCGATGAACAAGAAGCGAGAATAAAAAATACTGACAGGCTTGCACGCTATAGGTTCGTGCGTCCTTCACTGTCTGATTCGGATGAGGCGCGAGATGCGCTGTTTACATCGTTTGCGAGTGCAGACAATCGATCGAATGAACCTTGGGTGCTTGAAGCCATGCGCAATTTACAGAGCCCGTTGAGAGGCGGCGCTCCTCATTTAATTCTGCCTGCGCTTAACTTAGTCGAAGAGATCCAAGAGACGGGCGATATCTTTTTTCCTGGGCGATGGTTGGATGCAACGCTTGGACAAACGAGTTCGAAGCGCGCCGCCGAAATTGTCGGTGGTTATCTAGCTAATAACCCTCAGCTTTCACCGCGTCTAGCAAATAAGCTGTTGCAGTCGGCCGATGTATTATTGCGCTTAAACATCGAGAATTACCCTGTCGAATCCTCGCCCCAATAAAAAAGAGGCTTTCAGATGCGTTATCTGAAAGCCTCTTTTTTAGTATGTTTAATCTACTCTTATCAGGTTGAAGCCGAGCCTCTACTTAACTTTGATTGCCTAGTAACTTTATTAGAGCGCAAGGCCATTTTTTTTCCGAGTCTTTCTATTATTTTACTTTTAAAGAAGTAAGAAAATTTCAGACTTTTAGTAAGTATATGATAATTCGAGCCCGTACATGCGCGGAGAAGTTGTTGTCGAGTTATGACGGAAAAATTCGGCTTCTCCTGTTCGCATGATCTGGAGATGACCAATATCATCAAGCACATTGTTCACGAATCCCGTCATCGCCCATTTGCCTTCACCCGAGCGCCAAGTAACGCGAGCATCGACTCGACCGTATGCCGGTGCCATCTCAGATTGCTCTTCGAAAGGCGAGTAGTAGACGTCATCCATCCAGCTGTAGACGCTGAAAAATTCAATAGAATCCCCACCTGCTAACGGCTTATTGTAGCTAGCCCAGCCAGTGAATTTTTTCTCTGGCACCTGAATCAACCCGTTACCTTTGATGTCTTGTGTCAGAGTTTCGAATTCTGGATAGAGCGAGCCAGGAATGTTGGCGTTCGACGTATCAGATATTAAGAATGACTCAGTGTACTCACTTGGCGTGAAACTAAAATTTCCGCCTAGAGTCAGGTTATCAGAAGCAAGCCACAGTAATTCAGCTTCTAGACCCAAAACTTCAGCTCCCCCGGCGGCAAGAACCGACGTAGAAGTGCTTCCTAACGTATTTACCTCAGTCGTAAAGGTATGAATCGAAGAATAATCATACATATACAACGAAGCATTTAATTGAAGGGTGTCATCTAATAACTGCGATTTGTATCCGATTTCATAGGCTATTAGTTCTTCGGGATCGTAGGTAGGAGTTTGGCTGAAGTACACTAAGCTGTAGCCCCCGGCGCGGTATCCTGAAGTCGCTGAGAAATACATCATCGTCGAATCATTGATATCCCAGTCTAGATTAATACGACCAGTGGTCTTCTTGTCGGTCCTCTCGAAAGGCCTATAAACGCTTAGGGCAAAGGGTATTCCTCCGTTTGTAGCCTTCGCAGTTGGGGTATAGGTGCCGTCGTCACCCTGAATCAGTCCACCATTTGTAATATTGACCTGTGCCAGTCCGCCATACAATCCAAGGAATCCGCCTGGAGCTGCACCAGTTTCTGAATAGCGCCATAGGTTTTCTTCAGACATTAACTTGTCTTCTGCGTAGCGAATGCCGAGAGTCAATGTGAACTTCTCATTTAACTCGATTGCGGCTTGAGTATACGCGGCGAAGGCTTCACGTTTTGTTTGAGTTGCATAAAGCAGATCAGAAGCCGCAGACTGGATCCCATTAACGACATTCAAGTCTGGATTTGACCCGTCGTCCCCATACCACGCCGAGGTTTGCAAATTGTTGCCCCCGTTATTGGGGGAGCAACTAGCTGCAGGACTGGCCACTGAGCACGAAAGCTTTGCGCTATTTAAACTGACCATAGGTCTGCCGCCAAACGCCAATGTTGAAGCGCTTAGGCCCTGCGGGATACCGGTCGCTGCCGACATGCCTGCGCTGATGGCAGTATTATCTTGGTAAGGATCTGTCATTCGGGACTCACCAACTGAAGAGTAAAAATCTCCTCGCTGATCAATAAGAGCATCATAGCCAAATATTCCAGAGGTTATAGATACTCTGTCGTTGAGATCATAAAACGCTTGTAATTCATGTGAGGTATAATCTGCTTCATGATTCACATAAAATTGGCGGTCGTGGAATTTTGACGCCGTATTATCATCGTCCGTGTTTCGTTTATAACTTAATACTGTATCACCGTAGAGATAAACTAGTTCAAGGCTGTCTGTTACAGCCCAAGAAGCTGAAAACTGCGTAGAAGTATTAATAATTTGCTCATAGTTTAAGCCATCTGATGCAGCACAGAGGTCTGAGCCGGAAACATCTCCGGGGAACACACAATTATTATAACGGTCAGCTGATGCTTGACTTGTATAGCCAAAGCCATCCAATGATGCCGCGGCATTTTGCATGCCATCAAAGTCACCAAAATCAATACCTGCTCGATTTCTCTGTGCTTGCCCAACCGCTCCTGTCACTGGGTGGTTGAAGTTTAGTATAGGCTTGCTCGAATCGTAGAAGTTGTTCTGGAGATAGTTAGCTTGATCGGTGTTGTTGGTGTCGATAAAGCGATAGCCAGGCACGAGCGCATCAGTGATTCGATTGTCTTCGCCACCCTCGTTGAGCACAACTAGACCTGCGCCGTTAGCGCCGCCGAATGAGCGGTCGACTTTGAGGAAATTCTGACGATAGTTAAACTCGAGGTCTTCAGTTGGCGTCCATTTAAACTGAATCGCGCCGTTATCAGTACCCAGGCCGTCGACATCGCCGGTCTGTCCGCCTATCTCTTCTACAATACCGTCACGGTCACGAAGACTGAAATTTACGCGCATGGCTAATTTATCTTCGATCAAAGGCGTGTTGATCATTCCGTAGGCTTCTTTCGTACCGAAGTTACCCACAATAGATTTGAACGCGAAGTCTTTTTCAAACGCCGGCTCGTTATACAAGATATTAATCGCACCACCGACTGCATTACGGCCGTAGAGAGTGCCTTGTGGGCCACGCAACACTTCTATTCGGCCGACATCCCAGAAAGTAGCCGCCGTTGCCGTGATTAAATCTTCTGAATAGATTCCCTGAGTGTAAGTCGCTACACCGGGGTCGCCGCCGAGCGCGCGGAAGTTTCGGCCGACGCCGCGAACCGTCGAGTCATACGGCTGGATAGTTGTTGCTGGAATAAAATTCTGTAAATCCTCTTGGTTACGAATACCAAAGTCTTCGAGATTATCTCCGGTAAGTGCGGTAATCGAAATAGAGGTATCTTGGATTGATGCCTCTCTTCGCTCGGCAGAGACGACCACCTCTTCGATGCGGCGCTGGCCATCTTGCGCGAAGACTTGGCCTGCAAAACTTGTTGCAGAAAATAAAGCTGCGGCACCCATTAACTGGGTAGCGAATTTACTCCGATGTTGCATGTTCATCCCCTCGTTATTGTAATTATTTGTCCTAGTTAGGACGATCTGGTCCTCACTAAGCAAAGGTCTTCCTATCGCCGTCTGTTTCTGAAAGGCAATTAAAGCTTGGCGTAGTGAGTGTCCGACATCGGCAAGGAATGACTAGAAGACTGGAAAGCAGATAACTGCCGCTCATCAAGTCTGAGGAGAGGGTATACAGCAAAATTACACCTACCATTGTCTACTCTGCTATTTTGCAGGTTTATTCCATGGCTTAGTCGGCGTTACTACCAATAATCTGCAGAGCGCAGCGTCACTATCGGTAACTATCTGTAACGTTAATACTCAAAAAATCGTCAGAATCTGAATTCGATTACATAAAAATTGCTTCAGAGAACATATTTTGACGGTTCGGTCACGTTACCTAAGATGTTCACAATAATCCAATTATTTCTTCTCCTTCTTTACGCTTGGGAAAGGCCCCCTAGCCGTGATTGGAATCTTCATTCCGACTTTTTCTGGATGTTTGAGTGAAACAATTGGTCTGGCGTACTTTCTCGTCCTTGCATTTATTCTTAATTAGGGTTTATAACCTAATTAAGGGTGTGCTACAAAATGAAGTGCATAACTAGCGTTCGGAATAAACGATAAATGAGGAAGGCTCATGTCCCAAGCAGCAACTAACCAAAAACCTCTCGGCAATGCTCACAATTCCGAAGCGTGGCGCGACCCATGGAGTCTTCCGCTTGAATCGCTTGATCCTGCGCAGGCGATACTCTTTAAAGAGAACGTACACGAAGAGTACTTTCGCCGGCTTCGTAAAGAAGACCCAGTTCATTACACCGCAGATAGCGAATTTGGCGCGTACTGGTCGATTACGAAATACAACGATATTGTGGCGATCGACTCCAATCATAAAGTCTTTTCGTCGTATAAAAATATAGTTGTCGGTGACGGTCCTGATGAATTTTATTCGCCAATGTTTATCGCACAAGACCCACCCATTCATGATGTGCAGCGTCGAGCCGCGCAGCCTGCAGTTGCACCAACGCAGCTGGCCGATCTAGAAGGACTCATCCGTCAGCGCGTCTGTACTATTCTTGATGAGCTTCCTGTAGGCGAAGAATTCAATTGGGTAGACAGAGTGTCAATCGAATTGACAACGCAAATGCTTGCCACGTTATTCGACTTCCCTTTTGAGGATCGGCATCTTCTTCCCTACTGGTCCGATGTCGCAACCGCGTCGCCATCAACGGGTCGCAGTGACGTGACATTTGAAGAGCGCAACAAAGTCTTGCAAGAATGCCTCAACTATTTTGGTCAGCTCTGGAATCAACGGAAAAATGAGCCACGCAAATTCGATTTCATTTCGCTGCTCGCGCATGACCCCGAAACAAAAGACATGCTCGATAATCCGATGGAATTTTTGGGCAATCTAATCCTGCTCATCGTTGGCGGTAACGACACAACGCGTAATTCCATGACCGGGGGTGTGCTGCAGCTTAACCGCTTCCCAGAGCAATGGGACAAATTAAAGGCAAACCCCGATCTCGTCCCAAATATGGTGTCAGAGATTATTCGCTACCAGACCCCTCTGGGTCATATGCGCCGTACGGCGCTTGAAGATATCGAGTTTCAGGGCAAGCATATAAAGAAAGGTGACCGCGTGGTGATGTGGTATATCTCTGGAAATCGCGATGAGGAAGTCATCGAAGAGGCCGACAAATTTAAGGTCGATCGTGAGAATGCTCGTCGCCACGTGTCATTCGGCTTTGGTATACATCGCTGCATGGGTAATCGTGTTGCCGAGATGCAGCTGCGCATTCTTTGGGAGGAAATACTCAATCGTTTCGAGCGTGTCGAGGTTGTGGGCGAGCCTGAGCGGGTTCTTTCTAACTTCGTGCTTGGTTATACTTCCCTCCCTGTGATTCTTCACGCGAAATAAACGTTGAGCTAAGCGCATAGCCTTGCATCATAGGCATATGCGCTCGGCCTCTTACTTTTGGTAAGTGTTGCAATCATTAACAGTAGTTAGCTATCTATAGGAGGCATCAGTGCCGAAGATTACCTTTATAGAATTTGATGGAACGGCGCACGAAGTCGATGTCCCCGCGGGCGGCAGCGTAATGGAAGCCGCAGTGAGTAATAATGTCCCAGGAATTGATGCCGACTGCGGCGGCGCCTGCGCGTGCGCAACCTGCCACGTATTCGTTAACGAGGCGTGGATTGACAAAGTGGGCGAGCGCGGTGAGATGGAGCAGTCAATGCTCGACTTCGCCGAGAACGTGAGGACCACATCAAGACTCTCGTGCCAGATTGCACTTACCGACGAACTAGATGGCTTGATAGTCGACATGCCAGAGGCACAACACTAGGCGGAAAAATGAAAACCAGAGAGCGCATAATTGCCCTAGCTCAGGCTCGTTTTAATGAGTTTGGCTACGGCAATGTGACCACCGCTGCGCTAGCGGCGGAGCTTGGCATCTCGGAGGGCAATCTCTGGTATCACTTTAAAACCAAGCGTCACCTTCTCGAGTCGATCTCCGAAGAATTCATACGTTACTCGAACGAGCGCCTAGCGCTTAGGCCCAGTAGCGAGACGGATGTGATCGAGGGCTATATCGAGCTTATGATGGCTCACGAGCGCGAGCTTTTGCTCTACCGGTTTCTCTATCGCGATCAGGCCGACTACGGCGGCCACAGCCAGATCGTGTTGGACAATATCACCGGTCTCTACGATAAAAGCCGCGCACAGTTTAGGGCTTTCTTCACAGAGATGGTGCGGGTCGGGCTATTAGACTGGCCCGAGGACCGAATCGATCATCTTACGGTTAACGCTATAATTCTCATCCGCTTCGGACTCGAATATCTTCGCGAAACGCAGCAAGCATTCGATTCTAGCGCGGTCGAGCAAACCTTCCTTCAGCATTTAACACTCTTCGAGCATCAGCTCGATCCAGCTGCGGCCAAACGCCTGAGGGACGCGGCGGCTCGCCTTTTGACAGATTCGGCGGCCCGTGCGGCTTGAACGTCGCTATCTCACTGCGAGGACATAGATCGCAACTAGGCGTGGGAACGTATTCTCAGGCATGAGTAAATTTACACTAGAATCAGTTTATAGCTCCTGTCCGTACTGCGGAGAACCGATCGAGTTGCTAATCGACTGCTCGGTGCATGAGCAGGAATATGTCGAAGACTGCCAAGTATGCTGCAGACCGATAATGGTTCACGCGAATATCGATAACGAAGGCGATCCCAGCGTGTTTCTGAGTAGCGAAGACGAATAAGGGTTAGAATTCTCCAGAGTCAGCTGTACCCTGCGTTAGCCAAGATTCGCGACACACCAGCGCTTGAAAATACCTGAGGAAAACGTATGCGGTTACTCAAAGTCCTAGTTCCAACAGTCATATTACTGGTGGTGAGTGCCTGTAAAACAGCAGAGCCGATGCCGGTAGTAAATGCCGTCGACCTCAATCGGTTTATGGGCGACTGGTATGTGATCGCCAACATACCTACGTTTATCGAAACCGACGCCTATAACCCAGTTGAAACTTATCGCCTGAATGCAGACGGCACGGTGGCCACCACATTTGCTTTTAACAAAGGCGAATTTAGCGGAGAGCGCAAGGAATATAATCCCAAAGGATTTGTCGTAGAAGACACCGGCAATGCGATATGGGGTATGCAGTTTATCTGGCCCTTTAAGGCCGATTACAGAATCGTTTACCTCGATGATAACTATGAGCAAACAATTATTGGGCGCAATGCGCGCGACTATGTGTGGGTGATGGCGCGCACGCCGCAGATTTCGGACGCTGATTATTCAGAGCTGATTTCGGTTGTAGAGTCGCTCGGCTATGAACTTACCAATTTAAGAAAGTCGCCGCACGAAGAGAAAAAGTAAAATCGCTAGTCGGAAAAAGAAGAGCCCGAAATTCTATCGGGTTCTTCAATTTTTTCGTTAATGACGACGTGCCGCTACGGCTTTTTGAATACTAGGAAGAACCTGTCTGTCATGTTCGGAATCTGGCCGACTTCCTTCGAAAGATCATCGCTTTCTTCGAAAAACATAGTCGAAGCTCGATCCAAAACGAAGCCTGCGCGCTGCACTTGAAGAATCACATCGACTGGATCTTCACGACGGCCTAATACACCAGTTTCGGGCTGCATATGACGACGCGTGTGATCAACAACCACATACTCACCGCCAGATTTCAGCGTATCGAATACTTTCGCATTGATGCGCATATTGTCCGCTTCGTTGAAGTTATGATACTCGCGGAAATGCAAGAATAAATCGGCCTCGGCTACACCAAACTCGATCTCGCCCGGAACATAGCGACCCTCTTCGCGGCTGTAATTGTTTTCGATAACCACAGGATGAGTCATCTTAAACTCAGGTTCTTCGGCCCAGTCTCCCCAACTACTGAATGTATTGCTGTTATCAACAGTCATTAGGTGACCGTTGTCGACAAGAACAGGTCCAAGGATTTTGGTGTAGTAGGCCTGTGCCGCGGGCAGAAACTCGATCACTGTCATGTCATCTCTAAGCCCGATGAATTGCAAAGCCGCCATCGGGTCACGGTCGGCATCGCGCGCAAGCTCGGCTTCCGTGCGGTGCTCGCCCTTAAGTGCCGCTGCGATTTTTTGTTCCACAGACATTGAGGCTTGAGCCATTGCCAGTGCTGGCATGACAAGCGATGAAAGTACGATTAATCTCGAAAACGTAAACATAATTATTCCTCAAGTTAGGTAGCAAGACGGTGCTCTGGCTAGCGAGCTGCCGGATAAGTTGATAAAGCTACCATAAAAGGGGTCAGACCCCTTATTGTTTCTTTGCAAAAATCCAGCCCGAGGGTAAGCTCCGTCTGCCCACCCGGCTACGAAATTGAAGGACTATATTCGCCGCACGAATGTCTGTAGCGGTCTCCTGAAGCTGGACGCTAAACGAAGACGTTACTTAGGGTGGGTGATTCATGTGGTTCTAGGCTACGAAGAGTCCATCAGCCCCAGCGACCTGCAATATCACTTTATTTAGTCCGCTTAGCCCAACAATTGAAACCACTTCAGAATAGCTAACGGTACTGTAATCAGGAAAACTATCTGCTATTTCTTTTTGGTACTCAGCGGAGAATGCGTCATTTCTTAGATAAACCATAATAAATTGATCGACATCCTCATATTTATAAGTCTCGCTCCCATAATTTATTGTATGACTCAATATTTCCTGACCATTACGCACTATTACTTCATCTAAGTCAGAAACTGTTTGCGCGAACTCTGCAACAATTCCCTCCTCTACGATTAGCGAAATCACGTTCTGCTCGACCGTATCAGAAAGATAACCATGATCCCCTTGATCATTATCTTGGAACATAGTTAGCAAAATTTCTTTGCTCGGCTGCGAAATAACTGGAGCGAGATACTTTGTAAAAAGGGCATGACCGAGAGGGTTCAATTCTAAAATCCCTTCGGGTGTTCTAGCTGAATCTGACCATTCAGGTGCTAACGATCCCTCGTCCCAAAATTCACTGTAATCCCACATTCCAAACGTTAAGAGATAGAGATATTCTTTTAAAATCACCTCTCCCGTAAGTTCAAGGTCTCTTTCTAAGCTTCCACCATATCCCTCTAGATCAAATACGCCATTCTCGACTGCTTCATTCATTGCCTTATAGACTTCGCTTGATTGATCTGATCCATCGAGAGCTTGTAATGACCCCTCTACTGCTCCTTTAATTCCAAGCATGTGTATTGTATGGAGAATATGCTCCATGATTTCAGCAATATCATTTCTACCGGTGGGAGGAACAGGAGATTCGATGTTTCTATACCAAACCATATCGTTACTAACATGGCTGTCGTTGTGCGCATCTAAACCGGTCCACAGCTCCGGTGTACGCAATGGGTTTGATTCGTAGCTGTCTCCACTGCCGTAAAGCGTCCTTTGAACAGTTGGCAAACCTGCGTGGAACGTGCCGCTTTCTCCCTGTAATATTTTTATGACGTTGTCTTGCGCAACTCTGTCTATTCCTTGCCCCTTGGGATCTAAAAGTAACTGTATTACTCGTGCTGTCTTATATACCCAGGCGTCGGGAACAGCGTTATTACCACTTACTTCTGCGCCTGCGACAATTTTGATTCCGTGAACAGTTAGGGATCTGTCATATAATTCAGTGCCGCTGGAATACTCAGCGAGTCCGCCGCTTTGGTAGTATGGCATTGGGCTAATCTCTAGTTAGTCAAATAAAATTTACTTTCGAGTGTACATTAAACTTATCTCTAATAAAATTAGCGACCCTGACTAGAATATATCCACTGAGTTATGCATGTGCTTGCGCGATTGATTGAACTCCCTCTGCACTCAACCAAAAATTTTTCGTCGCGCACAGTATGCAATTTTTAAATGCAAGCCCGCTCGATTCTTTCATCAAAATTAGCTTCTGTCTCTAGTTGGTAAAAGCTGCTTATTATCGATAATATGCCAACTCACTTGAATGCCAAATCAAGCAATATGCTACACAGCACTTTAATATTGGACGCGAAAAGCACGCGGATAATGGGACGCTCACATTACTTTTCCATGAAATAGCCCATAAAGGCCTTATTTCAGAAAAAGTGTAGTCCACTTAACATCAAGAGCTAAATATTCTCAGTTGGTGGATGTGGCTTCGGAGAAATTTTAGTAGAGGCAGGTAAATGATCTTAACTAAATCCATCAAATTAACTTACTTTTTCGGCTTTGGAATACTTGCATTCCTATTGGTAGTAAATGCCGACGCAAAACAAGCCGATGCCGACTATTTCGATGCAGACAATAACAATCTCACAGTTTTCTCTGTAAACGTCTTCGGCCAAGGATATTTTGATGTCAATTTTGAGCTCACGGGCGCTTCCTCCTTACGCCTGACAAGCGCTCAGCCGGCCGCCGCAAGTATTGCCGCCGAAAATACATATGATCCTCAGACCGGTTTGCTTACCCTCCCAAGTGTGAATCTTAAGTCGAACGGGGCCGTCGTATCGAATTATTATCTTGAACTGAGCCTTGTCGATCCTGAAGATTTGGTTTTCGGCCTTCAAGAAGCAGTTGAAGCACCTCTGCCCGTCGGAGTAAGCCGGAAACAACTATGCGGTGACTATGGGTGCTTCGGGCTCTTAACCAAACTGGAGGGCGCAGTAGATGGGAATATAGAAAAAGGCCTCGGAAGCAGACCAAATCAGATTTCTTGGGATCCAGCTGAGTTGAGTAGTCTCGTTGTTCAACAGAAGAGAGAATTTAGGTCAGATATCGAGAGAGCGGGTCATGAGGCTGCCCTCAGCACGGTCGTAGTATTTGGCGACTGGTGTATGCCCGATGTGAACATATTTCCAGACCCCGTTCTTTTGAAAACAGAAGCAGAATCTGGTTTCTTTGTGAGCGACTCGCTCATATTGACTACGGCGAATGCACTGAAGAATATGGAGGATCTTGCTGGACAATATCTCAGCGCGAATGTCTGTGAAGATTACAGCGAACAAACTGGAACACTTGCGCAGAGCGGGTATGGTCCATTTGTTCAGCTCTTCGATGGTCGTTGGGCCCGAGGTGAAATAGTCTGGAGTGACAAAGTGAGCGGTCTTGGTGCAGTTCGTTTAGTTTCTGAAACTAGTGATCGAAAAATTCCGCTACAAGATTGGACTCCATGGCGAGAAAGCCTTGATGGCGATCAGCAATGGTTGAATCTAAAGCCAACGAGTGTTTCTGAAGTAAAAACCACGGCATCAGTGCACAGCCCTGACTTGGCAAGGATTGAGGGAGGCTGGTTTGTCTCAATAAAGGATGCGTCCGCATGTCTTGCGAATGCCGAAGGCTCTACCCTTTACTTGGATCACTTTAGTGATTTTGGCAGCTATGGCGGGCCTATTGTTGATTCATCCGGGGCGGTAATTTCTATTATTAAGAATTCACGGGCCGACCAGAATGGTGGGCTTTGCGCTGCGAATAAAAGTAGCACTATAAAAAATTCTTTGGGTCCGCTGTCGCGCTATTATGCCGATGGCTCCTATGTAACAGAAGGAATACAGATTACATCTGAACTGATTAGTAAACTAAAAGAATTAGATCCTTCGATTGGTACAATTTCACCCGCTCCAATCACTAAGGATATTCTCAGGCCTGGATTAGCAGTAGAGACTGCGCAGCGATTCGAAATACCAATTCTAAGCCCGCAATTTACTGAGTCAGCCTATCCTGTTGCTGAGCTTGATGCTCCCGCAATTGAGATCGCTAAACAGGCTACGGTTGCGTTCCTCCGTGAAACTGGGTGCGCAACATGCGACGAGAACAGGCGGATTTCTAATTTCAATATTGGATGTATCTGCACAGGATTCGCTATTACGCAGACGCTTATCGTGACAAATGATCACTGCGTGACTGATTTGTCGGTTGGGGCTAAGACGACATTTCTTACCTTTTACGGACAAGAAGTGGAGGCTGAGTTGGTCGGAAAATCGTCACTCGATGGTGTCGCAGAATTAACTGACGCTTACAAAGAAATATATGGCATGGATGGGTCAACGGGTTTCCATCGTGGCGATGTAGCCCTGCTCAGAACAGTGCAGCCAATGCTGGATGTTCAACCGCTTGAATTTGCAGATTCCTCTAAGCTGGAAGCATGGCAGCCGCTAATCACTGTTGGGCATCCTGCGGCTATGACAAGGACAGGGCCATGGGTTACCGGTGTTGGATCATTTGTTGGCGGCAACTATTTCGATCGAACTGATCAGGCCTACAATTTGCCGGCCGCTCAGGGCGCGAGCGGGAGTCCAGTCGTCAATCTTTCTGGCGAATTAGTTGGACAGATAGCTTATGGAGGCACGGCAAGCGGCTATGAGAAGACCGCCATTTTACCGGATAAATACGGCTTGTTCGCTCTTGAATTAGAGATAGACACAGTCGGAATCACCCCCGCCCCCTACTCTGAGCGAGAGGATATTCCCATTAGTGCGCAGACTTCCTCGGGTGCTCCAAGCAATTATATTAAGGAAATGGTTGAGAAATGGGCACCCGGGGAACTGCCGGAGGGAGAGCTCTTTTGAGGCCGATAAGTCTTAAGGAGGCGGCAAGCCTCGCAGTGATGTTTTTATTGCTGTTATTGCTGAGTAGTAAGGGGCTAGCATCAGGGTCCCTCTATGAGTTTTCCGGCGATCTTTCGGATGTATCGCTAAATTCAAGTGTGCGAAGTTTCGTCGCAGATAACGATTCGCCGAGCCTCGCACTGAGTGCGCCTAAGTTTGAAACACAAGATGGAGACGATTTTATCGCGCTGGATTGGAATCATTACCTCAGACTCCCGAATTTCATCGAGCAAGGTCTGGATACGTCAGACGCATTCAAGACCAATATTCGATTCAAATTAAATGATAGTGCACCGGGCTTCTATCAAGACATAAATAACCCTGACGTTTTTCGCAATATCATAGGAACACACAAAGGCGCTCGAAATGCCTTAGGTTTTAACGTTTATTTTGAAAAAACAGAGGATCAACTTGGCTATATTGCGTTAATGGTTGGGGAGGGATCGGGCCGGGAAGGGTATTTTTTTAAGATCGCTGATGATGTCGCTATTGGGCAGTGGCACGAGTTATCCCTACGGTTCTTTTTAGAGGGAAATAATCCGCGCATTGACATCGTCTTTGACGGCGGCCCTTCCAAATTGTATTTGTCAGAGAGTGAACGGCTTGATAACGAGCGTCTCATCGATTTCTTTTCAGGTGGTAACTTTCCGCCAGGGAGCGGAGGGCTAGCAGGTACGCCAGCGGGAATTTTCGTTGGTGGATTCCCCTTCGGTGACCCACTTAACCAGGGGCTCGTTTTGTCGGTTGACAACGTTGCGACTCAGTTAGGCGAGGAGCAAGATTCATCAAGACTGAATCAAATTCTCAATCAGGCGTCTTCAGATCTTGTTAGCGGCGTCGCTGTTTCCACCGGTAATGTCCAAGAGTTTTTATCCGGCTTTGCAGATGAATGGGACCCAATCGAGACGAATGCGATAGCATTTTTGAAGCTCTATTTCGAAAAGAAAGGCGAAATCTTTCCGACTGACACCCAGCTTGAAGTGCAGCAATTTGCCCCATCGGAAAAACTCGCCTACTTTCTTCAGCAATGGGTATTCGACAACCTTTATACCAAAGAAAATTTAACTAAAACCGCCAATCTTCCTCAGTTTCCAGACGCGGTTATTTATCCTGGGCCGGTCGCAGACAGCGCGCCGCGTATTACTAAAACTGTCTCGATCAACGGGACTTACCAAACGGATGACGCATACATCCTTAATGGTCAAGATTCAGTTCTTCGGCCTACGGGGCTCTACGTCCCGCCGGGAGAGCTTGTTACAGTGTCTATTCCTGCTAGTTTGTCTGGAAAGAACTGGAAAGTACGTATCGGCATCTCTTTTTTTGATCTCGAGTCTACATGGACTGCCTATAATCGATTTCCGAGAATCGGGAACCGGTTTTCTCTTGACACCCAAGTTGTCCAGATAGCGAATCCCTTCGGCGGAGGGCTTTATATTGAGGTCCCTGATGGCGCTGCGCTGGGTCGGGTTAGCATAGAGGTTCATGGCGCAGTCGAGATGCCTACTTACGCCGTTGAAGAGCATGTAGGGCTAAACCATTCTGTTGATCAGTTTTTGCGCGGGATTGATGAAGCTCACGTTCCGTATTTTGAGCTGATAGGGCGTAAATTCAACTTTACGCATCCGAATAGATTTGGTGCACTCTATTCAGATCCCAAAGCTGTTCTCGCGAAAATGGACAGTGCCTTTGCAGCGATCGATGTAATGACGGGCAGGCCACCGGCTGGTATACGGGCCGAATGGCTTGCCGGCGATAGGATGATTCCAGTTGCGGGAACCGCGATGGCGGCAAGCTATCCTATTCATGGCGCTGTTGACGTTGGCGAACCGTCTGAATTCGAGGAGGTAGATGAGTTCGCATGGTCTCCGCTTCAATATTTGAGAAAAGACTACTTCTCTTCCGATGTGACTTCTGGCCAATCAGAACAAAGGAATGATGCGTTTGTGCTTTGGCATGAGTGGGGGCATCTACACAATCTGCCAACCCTTGGTTGCCAAGAAGGAGAGTCCAATGTTCACTTACTCTACGCGGTGGTAGCGAACAAGGTGCTGGGCGCAGATATCGACACTGCGCTCAAGTACTCAGGGTTCCAGCAGTATGACTTCGAAGATGCAGCGCTTGACACAATGTTCTCGCCGAACTGGCAAACGGACAAACGATTATGTATCGACCCCTGGGACAACGAAGTTCGTTATCAAACGCGCTCCTGGGCGAGACTGGTGGAGATCGCTAAATTATACGGCTGGGAAGCGGTTGGTAAAATCCATAATAGCGCGCAGGAAAATATCAGAAATGGAAACGCTCCCAACTATGGCTACCCAGACGATGATTTTATCCAGGCTGCCTCCTATGCGCTTAACATTAATCTCGCGCCTGTGTTTGAGTTTTGGGGTGTTCCCGTCACTGTTCCCCTGGCTTCTGAGTTGGCGGCACTACCCCATGCAGAAGCGTTTAAAGAGCGATTAAGATTTTATCTTACGCTTGTTCCTGCGGACAGAGACGACTACGCAAAGATAGTTACTAGGTTGAGAAGTACCACTGGCTCGGTAGGGAGGTGGGATTATTATTTGGCAAACTACGATGCTGTGTACTCACAGATCATGAGCGAAAAGGTAGAACGGATTTTGAGCTCCTTAACTGTGCCTTCTGTAAGTATTTCTGGAGGTGATCGCACCATTGCTGACACCGATGACAGCGCAGGAGAGACAGTCAGTTTTACAGCCACTGCAACAGACAGTGATGGAACGATTGCAACCACCCAATGGTTGGTGGGAG
>Ga0233444_10000557_pt1 | contig 48316 bp, 52 predicted proteins | sample SI_124_October20_6_FD_182792 | JGI IMG/M metagenome (GOLD analysis project Ga0233444, IMG submission 182792) | Seawater microbial communities from Saanich Inlet, British Columbia, Canada - SI_124_October2016_10_MG | ecosystem: Environmental > Aquatic > Marine > Inlet | place: Canada: British... | reverse complement strand
ATAGTCTGACCATATACTAAAGGATCAAACAATTGAGTTGTACTGTTTTGATAGGATACACCATTAATCATGAAGTCGTAAGTCGCTCCTGCTATTGATGCATTAGCAAAGAAAGTTATCGCATCACCTGTACAAATCTCATTACCCAATGCAGTAGAGGTCACCGTTAACGTCGGTACGGCTGTAATTAAAATAGTAATTGCATCTGACTCTGCTGAACATCCCTCTGGTGCAGCTACTGCGTTTTGATCAAATACCCTTACTGTTACACGATCATTCGCCAATAAAGCCGTAGTACTATAAACATTACTATCTGCTCTTGGACGAACAACTATTCCGTCTACTAAGAACTCATAGGATCCGCCTGCAACTGCATTGGCATAGAAGGCAATTTCTTCTCCAGAACAAATCGTCGCTGTAGTCGCTGCCGTTAGTACTGATCCATTTACGTTAGCAGTTAATATTGCTGCTGGTGGATTATCCACTAATACTGATATAGTGTTACCAGGCTCACTACATGTAGTAGTCCCAGTATCACTAACGGTTAATCTTCTAAAGAAGGTATCTGTCGTTAATAATGTAGCTACTGTTGGTGTATAATTCTGTGAAGTCGCTCCTGTAATATCGGTAAAGACGGTTGTTGTCTGATTCCTACGCTGCCATTGATAGCTAACTGTACCTGAAACTATACTGGCTCCCCCTGTCATTGCTGGGATCCTATCATTTAAACATACTGTAGGCGTAGCCACTGTAGTTATTCCTACTGTCGTAATCGCATTGGTTAAAACAGTAAGAGAGGTGATTGCACTACTACAACTTGCAACTCCTGTTGAAGCAATTACTTCTATCACATCACCATTGCCTATAGTCTGACCATATACTAAAGGATCAAACAATTGAGTTGTACTGTTTTGATAGGATACACCATTAATCATGAAGTCGTAAGTCGCTCCTGCTATTGATGCATTAGCAAAGAAAGTTATCGCATCACCTGTACAAATCTCATTACCCAATGCAGTAGAGGTCACCGTTAACGTCGGTACGGCTGTAATTAAAATAGTAATTGCATCTGACTCTGCTGAACATCCCTCTGGTGCAGCTACTGCGTTTTGATCAAATACCCTTACTGTTACACGATCATTCGCCAATAAAGCCGTAGTACTATAAACATTACTATCTGCTCTTGGACGAACAACTATTCCGTCTACTAAGAACTCATAGGATCCGCCTGCAACTGCATTGGCATAGAAGGCAATTTCTTCTCCAGAACAAATCGTCGCTGTAGTCGCTGCCGTTAGTACTGATCCATTTACGTTAGCAGTTAATATTGCTGCTGGTGGGTTGTTTACCAAGATTGAAATATCGTTGCTAAAATCTTGACATACAGAACCGGACGGTAGTGTGCTAATTGTAATTCTTCTAAAGAAAGTATCCGTAACAAGGGCGCTTGTAGGAGTGTAATTCGCAGAGTTAGCTGAGATAATATTCGCAAATGAAGTTGTTTGGTCTCTTTGCTGCCACTGATAGGTAACGGTTCCTGAAGCTACCGCAGCTCCACCTGTCATTGCTGGAATCCTATCGTTTAAACATACTGTAGGCGTAGCCACTGTAATTGTTCCTACTATCGTAATGGCATTTTCAACAACAGTAAGGGAGGCGATCGCACTACTACAACTTGCTGCACCTGAAGTCACTTCTACTTTAATTTCATCTCCACCATCTATAAGGATAGCGTAAACGGCTGGATCAAATGTATTGGTTGAACTCGTTTGGTAGGAAACATTGTTTACAAAGAATTCAAAGGTTGGACTTGCTGCGGTAGAATTCGCTGTAAAGGTGATTGGATCACCTGTACAAATTTCATTATTAAAATTACTTGAAGTAATCCCAACCGTTGGATTTAGATTGACAAAAACGGTAATTAAGGAAGAATCTTCAAAACAAGATGTACCTGTAGTTGTGTCGTAAACACGTACATAAACGGTACTATTATTTACTAAAGTTCCTGTAACATTAGCAGTTAAGCTTAATGTATTCACTGTTGATCGAGCTGCGACACTCGTTCCGTTTACAAAGAATTCGTATGAAGCTCCACCTGATCCAGAGAAGATTGCAGTTTCTCCTTCACATAAATTCATGGTAGCTGGTGCATTCAATGAACCTGGAAGAGCGGTTAAGCCTGGAACCGAAGAAGGATTAACCACTACCTGGAAAGGAAGTGTGAAATCTTCACAGGTAACGCTATTGAGATCACTAATGGCCGTTCTACGGAAGAAAGTCGTTGTTGCTAATGCGACCGTTGGCGTATAATTTTGTGAAGTCGCTCCAGAAATATCAGAATAAGTGATATTATCTAACGACTGTTGCCATTGATAAGTAATGGTCCCCGAAGCATTAGCATTATTTCCAATAAAGGCTGCAGGAATATCTCCAGCACAGACCGTAGCTGTGGTAGATGTAATAGTTCCTACAGAAGTAATGCCGTTAGGTATCATGGTGACTGAAGCAACGCTCGTACAGCTGCTCAAGGAACTTACCACTACTTCAATAACTTCTCCACCACTTAAAACAATAGAATAATCTGCTGGATCAAAAGTAGCAGAGGTGGTATTTTGATAGGTAAAGTTATTGATCTTAAATTCATAATAAGCAGGAGTAATTCCGCCAGATCCTGCTGTAAATGTTACAGGATCACCAGCACAGAAAGTATCATTGGCTGCACTTGAAGATATTGAAGCGACAGGTGCCGCAGAAATTTCTACTTCTATCGCATCTGATACATCGAAACAAGCCGAAGCAGTGGCACTATCATAAGCAATGACCGTGATTTCATCACTATTGGTTAAACCAGAGGTGATATAAGTATTACTAGCCGATCTTGCTTGGGCAGAAGTGCCGTTTAATAAGAACTCATATTCGACTCCACCAGTTCCCACAAAAGAAACAACTTCTCCTGAACAAATACTCATTGTTGCCGCTGCGGTTACTGCACCAGCATTTGCCGTTAAACCGGGAACAGGTAAAGCATTTACAGAAACTAAAATATCATTAGAAGACACTCTACAAGTAACTCCATTTTTAACACTTTTCACTTGACGACGATAATAAGTTGCTGGTGGTGGTGAAGCTGGTGGTTGATAATTCGCTGCATTTGCACCAATAATATCATTCCATGTTATGGCATCTGTTGAACTTTGCCATTGATAATCTCCATTAGTTGCGGTTACACCATTAGTGGTTGCAGATGCTATCGAAGTGAGTAATAATGGTGTATCATCAGAACAAACCGTCTGAGCTCCTGTAATACTTCCTGGGCTAGAAGAATTAACGTTAATAGTTAAGTCTTGCTCGCTAAAACATCCAGAAGCATTGTAGAAACGCACTAGAACAATATCACCATCATCAAAATTTGTGATACTAGCCACATAAGTTTGGGTAGTACTAGAGGCTTGTACACTTACCCCATTTACATAAAAATTATAGCTCGCTGCTCCAGTGGGGGTAGCAGTAAAGGTAATTACTCCTGCATCATTTGAACAAACTGTGTTAGAAGGTTGATCAGAGGTTAAAGACCCTGTAATCACCGGAACGGGATCAACGGTAATTGTGATTGTGTTACTATTGTCAATACAAGCTACACCATTTAATGTACTAATTACTTGTCTTCTAAATAGGGTCGTTACATTTAAGTTAGAAGGGTCATAGGTGATAGAATTCGCGCCTGAAATATTATTAAAGGTTCCAGAAACTGTTCTACTTTGCCATTGATAAGTTATGGTACCTGTTGCAGATGTCGGTGTGTTAATAGAGGTGATTACAGCAGGATCGTCTCCAAAACAAATGGATTGTATTCCTCCGATATCGTTGTTCCCATTAATCGTATTAACCTCGACTCTCATATCTGTTTGACTAGGACATCCTACCCCACCGGTTACTGGGAAAACATCAACACGAACAAGATCATTATTATTAAGTGATAGTGAAATCGTATTCACTGCAGTTGTAGCTCCTTGTGTAACACCGTTAACAAAGAACTCATAAGATGCACCTCCTGATGCTGTAAAAAGGAAATTATCTCCAGTACAAGCCGTACTTGAGGGTTGATTATTAATTAAGTTGGCCGTTGGCGCTGGTCCAGCACTCACGGTAACTGTTACAACATTACTTTCAGTCGTACATTGAACACCATTTACCGTGTTAATGGCTAGACGTTTAAATCCAGTCGTCGTGAATATAGGAGATCCAAAAACATAGTTTTGAGTCGTTGCACCTGCGATATTGGTAAACGTGTTTGTCCCTTGTCGGCTTTGCCATTGATAGGTAATATTGTCTGTTGGAGTACCCGTTACAGAGGGACCAGATAATTGAGAAGGTGTATCTCCAGAACATATTGTTTGTGAACTAACTGCAGTATCTAAAGTATTAGCTGTTTGTCCGTTTACTCTAATTATAATACTTCTATCTGCTGAACAACTTGATGAAGCACCTGAATAAGCAACTACCCTTACCTCATCCCCATCCGATATAGTTCCACCAGCAACCATAAAGGTTGAAACAGTAGTTGATGCACCTTGTGAAAGGCCATTGATAAAGTACTCATAACGTGTAGCACCTGTTGTACCACTTGCATCAAAGAGAATACTCTCTATATCACAGACGACATCGTTGACTAATCCGGAGGTAAAACTCACCGTAGGAGCAGCATTTGGATCTACCGTAATTGTTACAATATTCGACGCAGCAGAGGCTACATTAGAAGTACACTGTACACCATTAAAGGTGGAATAGACTAATCTTCGGTAGGCCGTTGTAGTTACTAAGACTGAAGGATCATAAGTAATATTTGTTGCTCCTGGAATATCCACAAATGGATTCAAACCTGTTCTACTCTGCCATTGATAACTAATCACTGCTCCCGTTATATCTGCTGTAGGAACTTGATCATTTGTAATGACTAATGGATCGGCTCCAGAGCATATCGTTTGTGAACCTGTAATACTGTTGGTTCCATCTAAGCTGTTTACTCTTAATGTTAAAGAAGCACTACCTGTACAGCCATCTGCATTAGTTACCTGTAAAGTGATAATTGTTGTTGTAACTAGACTTAAACCAGCCGCTGCAGTATCAAAGGTATTTGTCGTTACCCCTAAAACTTGTGCTGTTCCATTCACTAAGAATTGATACGTAAATCCTGTATTAGCAGGTCCTGCAGTAAACACTGGGAAATCCCCTTCACACATAATATCTCCTGTTAATCCAGAAGAAATTGAAGCAGCAGGTGGATTACTCACCGACATGGTGAGCACTGCACTTTCTGCAGTACAACTATTTAAATTAGTCACTGCAACCTTGATTTGATCGCCATTGACTAAATCTGTTCGGGTGACTACATTGGTAGAACTAATGGGTCCTAAACTAATATTGTTACGGAAGAACTCATATGCCGTTCCTCCTGTGGCGCTAAAACTTACTTCTTCTCCAACACAAGCGGTATTGGTTCCTATCAAGCTGGCTACTGGTGCTGGATTGACAGAAATTGAAATGATATTACTTGTTTCATCACAGCTTAATCCATTAAAACTCGCTCTTGCTAAACGACGGAAATCTGTCGAATTGGCCAATGCAGTTGTCGGACTATAATTTCGTGAGGTTTCTCCTGTAATATCAATAAATGCATTCGTTCCAGTTCTACTTTGCCATTGATAGCTTACTGTTCCTATGTTTGCTGTGACAGCATTCCCTGTCATCATCGCTGGAATCTCATTCTCACAAATAAATTGAGAAGAAGAAACTGTATTTGAAGTCGTTAAATCTATCACTCTCATGGTGATAGTAGCTTCAGAAAAACAAGAAGAAACTGAACCTGAATAAGCACGAACAGTCACTGTTGCACCATCTGATAAAGCGGCTCCGGGAGTGAAAGTTGCTACAGTAGAAGAAGCACCTTGGGTTAATCCATTAACAAAAAATTCATAGAAATTAGCTCCAGTTGTTCCACTGGCATCAAACACAATGGCATCGCCATCACACATGGTATCGTTGGCAAAGCCAGAGGTGAAACTCACCGTTGGTGCAGCATTTGAATCTACAGTAACAGTAACAATATTCGATGCAGCCGATGCAACGTTGGTAGGACAAAATATCCCATTAATTTGTGCATATGCTAAACGCCTAAAGGCCGTTGTAGTTGATAATGCTGAGGGAGAAAAAGCTTGTCCTGTTGCACCAGGCATATTTGTAAATGCATTGAGCCCTGTTCTACTTTGCCATTGATAAACGATAGTAGAAGAAGCCAAATCTGCTGTTGGAGTTTGATCATTATTTAGGGTAGCTGGAATTCCACCTTGACAAATAGTTTGTATACCTGTGATACTATTGGTTCCATCTAAGCTGTTTACTAATAATGTTAAAGAAGCGGTATCAGAGCATCCATTAGCGTCTGTAATGGTAACTTCAATCAATGCATTATTAGGCAAAGATGTACCTAAAGCAGAGGTATCAAAAGTATTGGTAGTTACTCCCGTTGTTTGTAGAACACTGTTGAGATAAAAATCATATGTATAGCCAGCATTAGCAGGGCCTGCGGTGAAAATTGGCCTATCATCTTCACACATAATATCTCCTGTTAATCCAGAAGAAATTGAAGCAGCAGGTGGATTACTCACCGACATGGTGAGCACTGCACTTTCTGCAGTACAACTATTTAAATTAGTCACTGCAACCTTGATTTGATCGCCATTATTTACCGTTGTGGTAACATTATTAGTGGCACTTCTAGGCGCAAGCGAAATGTTATTTCTAAAGAATTCATATTGATCCCCCCCTGTCGCAGAGAAAGTTACAGTCTCTCCTAAGCAAGCGGTAGATGATCCAGTCAAAGTCGCTATGGGTGCTGGATCAACCTGAATGGTAACAAAATTACTGATATCTTCACAGATAACTCCGTTGAATTCTGAACGTGCAATTCGACGGAAATCTGTATCCTCTGCTAAAACAGGGGGGTCATAGGTAGGAGAATTTGTCGATGCAATATCTGCAAAAGTATTTGTACCTGTTCTACTTTGCCATACATAAGTCAGGTTAGCTCCACCCAATACTGGTGCTGACTCTTGAACTGACGTAAGAACAGTAGGATTATCGTTTTTACAAATATTTTGTCCATTCCCAATGGTGTTTATACCCGTAAATGAATTTACGCGCATAGTAATAGTAAAGTCACTAAAACAGGGGGAAGCAGTTGTTGATGTGGCTACTACGCGAACTGTTGAACCATCATTCAACATAGAAGAAGTCACTAAAAGTGTTGATGCAGTGCCAGAAGGTCCTAGACTAATTCCATTAACAAAGAATTGAAAAAAGTTCGCTCCTGTAGTACCTGTTGCATCAAAGGTCAAATCATCTCCCTCACACATGACGTCATTAATCGCGCCACTTACAAAACTAATAACTGGTAAGGCAGTGGTATTTACGGTGATAGTCACAACGTTAGAAGCTGCGGTTTCTAGGTCTGCGGCGATAGGACACGTTTTTCCCCCAAAAGAGACATAAGCTACACGACGAAATGCAGTCGTTGTAGAAATGGCCGTAGGATCAAAATTAAGTGCTGTTGCGCCAGGGATATCTGCAAAACTTCCACCATAAGTCCAACTTTGCCATTGATAACTTATTGAAGAACCTGTTCCTACTGCGGCAGGTACCGCATCACTAGTTATTGCTGCAGGATCATCTCCCACACAAACTGTAGTAGCTGTCCCACTAATAGAATTGGTTCCAGTAGTAGATAAAACACGCATCGTTATGCTTGAAGAGCTTGTACAACTTGCTGCATTAGATATAATTACACTTACAATACTATTATCCACTAGGGTGTAAGTGGTGAGTGAAGTATCAAAGGTATTGGTATTTACCCCTAGGTTTTGTAGTACTCCATCTATATAAAAATCATACGTAAAGGAATTATTCGCTGGGGTGGCCGTGAATACAGGATATTCTCCAACACAAATTGTATCTGTAGCAAAGCCAGAAATAATCCCCGCAGAAGGGATAGCACTAATATTTACCGAAGTTGCAGAAGATAACATAGAACAACCTTGCGCATTAGTTACACGAACACTTACCTGTTCGCCATCGTTGAGTGTAGTAGACGAAATGGTATTTGAAGTACTAGATGCCGCCATACTTACCCCATTCAAGAAGAACTCATATCGTATTCCTCCTGAGGCGGTAAAAACTATATTATCGCCAACACAAGCAGGAATAGTTCCGCCATTTAAGATTGCTGTAGGTGCTGGATCTGCAGTAACTCTAACAGAAAGAGAGTTTAAAGAACAAGATGAACCACTTACAGTGGCTGTAGTGACTCTTCTAAAATCTGTCGTTAAATTTAAAGCTGAAGGATCATAATCAGGATTTGTTGCTCCAGTTATATTAGCATAAGTATTTGTTCCGGTTCTACTTTGCCATTGATAGCTTATTACTCCCCCTAAAACAGAAGTTGCAGCTGCACCAGTTAAAATAGAGGGATCATCTCCCGCACAAACTGTTTGTGCTCCTCCCAAGGTGTTTGTTCCTGTAATACTATTAATTCGGATTGTTTCAGAAACAGCGTTGCTACATCCTGCCCCAACTAGACCTGAAAAAGCAATAACTCCAATACTATCCCCGTCTGAAATTGTCCCCGCTAAAAAGGTAAAAGAAGCTGTAGAAGTCGGTGTACCAGCTTGTTGCACACCATTTAAGGTATAAATATAACTCTGTGCGCCTGTTGTTGAAGAGGCATCTATAATAATATCTTCTGCAGGGCAATGAACAAAGTCCATATTCCCTGTAAGCATATTCACTGTAGGAGCTGCCCCCCCAGTAACAGTAAGTTGAACAATATTAGATATTGTTGTACAGTCAACACCGTTGAAAGTAGCTACTGCTAATCGTTGATATTCTGTAGTTGTACTAACAGCAGTGGGATTATATATCAAGCTAGTTGCCCCTAGTATATCTGCAAAAGCACCTCCTAATTGACGACTTTGCCATTGATAGGATAAAGTAGCTCCATCACCAGCCCTAGCGGCTGTGGGTGTCGCTGTATTCGTAAACGGAGCAGGTAGTTCTCCCGCACAAACACTTTGAGAATTGCCAATGTTGTTAGAGCCTGTTATTTCATTGATTCTCAATATAAAATCATCATCACTAAAACAACCAGTTCCTCCTGTCCCATAATATACACGTACTGTAATCGTTGCATTATCGGTTAAAGCAGCGGCAAGTATTGTTGCTGTTGGAGTGTTTTGAACCGCTCCATAAGGATTTCCATTGACATAAAAACGATAACTCCCGCCATTTAAAGAGGCAGATGCGTCAACAATAATATCGTCTCCATCACAAATTGTTCTGTTTAAAGAATTAGCACTAAGGGAAGCAGAAGTATTTGGATTTACTGTAACCGTAACAACATTAGAAGTCGCCGAAGCGGCAGATGAATCGCAAGTGATACTATTAAATGTAGAATAAGTTAAGCGTCTATAATATGTTGTTGTAGTTAAGGCACTAGGAGAAAAAGTAATACTTGTTGCACCAGTAATATTGGCAAAAGTTCCGCCATTAATTCTACTTTGCCATTGATGGCTAATGGTCGCACCTTCTCCCGAACGGTCTGCAACAAACACTTGATTACTTAATATCGTAGAAGGAACTTCTCCAGCACAAATTGTAGAAGGGTTATCAATTTCGTTTACACCAGAAACTGAATTGAGACGTAGATTGATGGTGTCCTCATCATAACAGTTAGTTATACTATTGGTCCAAGTTCTAACAGTTACCGATACATTGTCGGCCAATACAGGTCCGTAAGAATAAGTAGAAATGGTTGAACTTGCTTGAACTATAGTATTATTGACTAAAAACTCATACCAGCCACCTCCATTAGCGGTAAACAAAACATCACCGCCTTCACAGGCCGTATTATTTGGTGCATCAGAAGAAATTACTCCAGCTGGAATAGGATCAACATTGAAAAAGATATTATTACTTGTCCTTCCACAACCATTCGTGAAGTAAGCAATCACAGTTACCGAATCGTTATCTCCTAAAGCTGAGGTGTTAAATATATTACTTGTTTGCCTTGGAGCGAGTAGGGTTCCGTTCCTATAAAATTCATATTCATTTCCTACAGTTGAAGCTTCAATTCGGACATTATTTCCTGGACATAAATCTATAGGAGATACATTTCCATAATTGGTTGTTAAAATTGGTTGATTTGGATTTGAGAGTACATTGATTTCATAGGTAACTGTGTTATCAGCAGTTGCATCTGGATATAACGTTCCAGAGACTGCCACAGTAATCTCAATAGTAGTAGATCCCGTAGTATTAAATTGTAAAGGAGCAGGCCAATCAAATCGTGCATAACCAGGCGCAGATATCACCGTTGTTCCAGAGGCAGAGTTAGATAAGGTAGAATTGTTGAAGTATGCGACTGTTGTAGTACCAGAAGGAACAAAGGTGTTAAGGGTTTGAATAGTTAAAGTAGCGATAAGACTATTCGACGTTAGATCAATATAGTTAGGGAATCCAGAAGATTCATTATGTACTTGAAATTGTAAGTTAGAACCAGTATCAGAACAGAACTGAACATTACTTCCAGAAGCAGGAGTAATTATCTGACTCCGATTGTTTAAACGAATGTCAGGATTTTGCCCCCACAATGTGGTAGAAGACAAAACAAAAAACGTCAGCACAACAAGGTGCCTAAAATATGATTTTACTACTTGATACAATCTAAGCTACTTATCTAAATTTAACGACTAAAATATATAAATATTGTGAATAAATATTATTTATTTCTGACGTAATTAATAATGTTATTAAAAGAAATTCTGCTCCTTCATCCATTCATCATTATACATTTTACCTATGTACCTCGAGCCCGAATCATGCAGTAATACTACAACCACGTCATTTTCATTAAAATTATCTTTTAACTGCAACAAGCCCTTGACTGCCGCACCACATGAATTACCTGCAAAAATCCCTTCTTCTTTTGCAAGGCGTCTTGTGAAGACTGCAGCATCCTTATCGGTTACTTTTTCAAAATGATCTATCAATGAAAAATCAACATTTCCAGGAAGAATATCTTCTCCTATTCCCTCTGTGATATAGGGATAAATTTCATTTTTATCGAATATGCCAGTCTCATGGTATTTTTTGAATACCGACCCATAGGTGTCAATCCCCCAAATTTTAATGGCAGGATTTCTTTCTTTTAAATATTTTGCAACTCCAGAAATAGTTCCACCGGTCCCAACCCCCACCAAAAAGTGAGTGATCTTTCCTGCTGTTTGTTCCCAAATTTCTGGGCCTGTTTGTTCATAATGCGCCTGTGCATTAGAAGGATTGTCATATTGATTGACATACCAAGCATTTGGGGTTTCTTGACCAATTCTCTTCGAGGTGGAATAATAAGAACGTGGATCGTCTGGAGCGACATTGGTAGGGCAAACAATTACTTCTGCTCCTACAGCCCTCAATACATCAAATTTTTCTTTGGATTGTTTATCGGTAGAAACGCAAATTAATTTGTATCCCTTAACAATGGCGGCAAGGGCTAAACCCATTCCTGTATTACCAGAGGTTCCTTCTACAATGGTTCCGCCAGGTTTTAATCTTCCATCGGCTTCTGCATCTTCAATCATCTTTAAGGCCATTCTGTCTTTTACTGAGTTTCCTGGATTAAAACTCTCTACCTTGGCTAAAACAACTGCCTTTACATCGGAAGTGATTTTGTTGAGTTTGACCAGAGGGGTATTCCCTATCGTCTCTAAAATATTATTAGCGTATTGCATAAGTCAAATTCACACAAATTTACAATTTACAATTCACAAAATATACATTAAGTAAAAGAAAACTAACGAAATCGTACTACTTCTGTTGGATCAATTTTTCCAACGATTAGTGACGGTATCCATAATAAAAAACTGCATACACTTAAAACCAATAGATTAAGTCCTATAAAAAGTGGCAGGGGTAAAGCTATAGGAACAGTAGATACAAAGTAAGTGGCAGGATCTAATTGTATCCATCCAAAATAAGATTGCCCTATCAAGAAAGTTAATCCCAAAGTATTCCCCCAGGCTAAACCTCTTATTATGATATAGACAGCATTCCACAAGAACACTTTTTGAATTTGGCGATTATTCGCCCCTAAAGATTTCAAAACGCCTACCATTCGAGACCGTTCTAAGATCAAAACCAGTAGCGCGGTTGTCATATTCAATGTTCCCACTAGGATCATTACAATTAAAATAATTAAAACATTAAAATCAAAAAGCGATATCCAATCAAATATCCCTTGATACAATTGATCAACACGCTGCACATCGATATGAGGAGGCAGTTCGTTATAAATTTTCTCTGCATAAGGAATTGCATTTGCTTTTGGTTTTAAAAAAACCTCCACTCCGCCAATTTGTCGATTTGTCCAACCATTAATTTTCTGCACTTGCTTCATATCGACAAAAGCAAAACTATTGTCAAAATCAGGAAAACCCGTTTGATAAATGGCAACAAGATTAAAATAGCGAATGCGAGGAACTGCCCCTGGATCGTCATTTTGAAAATAAGCCGTGACACGGTCTCCTAAATTGAGCTTCAGTTTTTGTGCAAGGGTTTGAGATAAAACAATTTCTTTTGAAAGTATCGAATCAAAAACAGGAAAACTTCCTTCTACCAAATAAGGAAATAATTTCTCCCAAGGAAAGTTTTGATCAACCCCTTTCACAACACCTCCTTCAAATTCACTTTTGGTTTTTAACAAAACCCCTTTGGCAACATATGGATATAAACGTGCCACTTGATTTTTATCCCACCAGCTGTCTTTGCGCAATTCAACGGTATCAATGGGAGTGATAGAAATACTCGAATTGTTGTTTTCAAATGGAGCAATTCGAATATCACCACTCAAAGCAATCGTCTTTGCCTTAATTTCTCGTTGTAACCCTAAACTTGTCCCTAAAGCAATCAACATCATCACCATCCCCAGTGCAATGGCAGCTATCGCTATTTTTATTATCCGCCCCGAAACCGTACTTTCGCTAGTAGAGGACGAGCGCATGCGCTGGGCTATAAAAAATTCAAAATTCAAGGAATGCTTTCTTTAGATTATTTCAAAAATACATTTTTATTCGCTTTTCTGTGTCTGCTTTTAGGGGGGAATCCTCTTCAAGCGCAAATCTTCCCTGCAGCACAACAAACAGCGCAATACCTTCCCTTGCTTAAAAGCAAAAAAGTAGGCGTTGTCGCTCATGCCGCCAGTAAAATATATTGCAAAGGAAAAGCAACTCATTTGATTGATTCACTTTTGTCACACAACATCGATATAAAAAAGATTTTTGCTCCAGAACACGGCTTTAGAAGTCGAGAAGACAACGGTGCAATGATTAAAGATAAGATTGATTCCCTCACGCAATTACCCATCATTTCCCTACACGGAAAAAACAAAAAACCGCAAGCAAAACAGCTAGAAGATTTAGATATTATTGTTTTTGATTTACAAGATGTAGGTGCTCGCTTTTACACCTACCTCTCTACCCTTCATCTTATTCTGGAGGCTTGCGCCGAAAGTAATATCCCCCTGCTTATTTTAGACCGTCCCAACCCTAACGGACACTACGTCGATGGCCCTGTAATGGAAGATGAATTTAAGAGCTATATAGGGATGCACAACATCCCTATTGTACACGGTTTAACCTTGGGCGAGTTTGCACATATGATTAATGAAGAGGGCTGGTTAAACAACAAAATAAAATGTGACTTAAGGGTGATTAAAATAGAGGGCTATACGCATCAAAGTGCTTATAATTTACCGGTTCGACCCTCGCCTAATTTACCCAATGCAAAAGCGATCAATCTCTATCCAAGTTTATGCCTTTTTGAACGTACCGTAGTGAGTATAGGCCGGGGGACAGAACAACAATTTCAAATCTATGGACACCCATCTTTTAAGGGAGACTTTAGCTTTACACCTCAACCCAATTTTGGGGCAAAATACCCCAAATTAGAAGGCGAAAAATGCATCGGAAAAAACCTACAATCACACCCTAGAATCAATCGCTTTGAATTAAAATGGCTCATAGAAGCCTACCGTCAATACCCCGAGAGAGAGGCCTTTTTCATCTCCCGTTTTGCCTACCTAGCAGGTACAAAAAAACTGGAAGAACAAATCAAAAATGGTTGGTCAGAAATGGAGATCCGAAATAGCTGGGAACCACAACTTTCACAGTTTAAAACAATGCGTAAAAAATACTTACTCTACCCAAACTAAAGCAGGCGTTCTTTCATTTTTTCGACGATAGAAAAAGCGGCAGGACATATGGCTACATTCTTTTGCGTATGCTGTGCAATTTGATAAATTTTAGGGTGATCTGTATGCGGGAATTCTCTACAAGCCTTTGGCCTTACATCATAGATCGAACAAGCATTATCTTCTCCTAAAAAAGCACAAGGAACTTCTTGTAAAACCCAGTCGTTATCTTCATCTACACCTAAGTATTGCGCTTCAAATTGTGCGGGTTTTAGACGTAAATATTTCGCAATTCGCGTGATGTCTTTTCTTTCAAATAAAGGGCCTGTGGTTTTGCAGCAATTCGCACAATCGAGACAGTTGGTTTGAGCAAAAACTTCTTCGTGAATGTCTTGGGTGATTTCATCTAATTTTTTGGGTGGACGTTTTTTTAATCGCTGAAAAAAACTTTTCGTTTCCCTTGCCGTATCTTTGGCTCGTTGCGGTAATTGCTCCAACTGCTCGCGCATGCTACTTAATTTTTAACAAAACTACTTTATTTTGGAAGATCTCTTTGGAAAAGCTTTGCTTGATTATCATCAATCCCCTGGGAAACAACAGCTCCTTACTTGGACTTCTCTTACTGAAGAAGATTCTGTACCCCTCGCCTATTTCTTCCGCAACTATAAAGAAATGCCGAATATCGAACAAAAAGCCCTAGCCCTGTCCCATGGAAAAGTTCTCGATATAGGCTGTGGCAGTGGGAGCCATAGCTTGTATTTACAAAATGAAAAAGGCTTAGCCGTCACAGCCCTCGACAGCTCTTTTGGTGCAACACAAATCGCCCAAGAAAGAGGCGTAAATCACGTCTTACATCAAACTATTATCGACTTTAACAAAGGAACTTTTGACACTCTGCTACTTATGATGAATGGGCTGGGAGTAGCTAAAGATTTTCAGGGAGTACTGCCCTTACTTCAGCATTTAAAAACTTTGTTAAACCCAGAGGGGCAAATCCTCTTAGATTCTTCTGACCTTAGCTATCTTTTTGAAGCAGAGGAACAGGACGATTGGCGTAATGCCGAAACCTATTATGGGGAGTTGGAATTTGGGATCGGTTTTAAGGATGAAACCGAAGAATTTCCATGGCTTTACTTAGATTTTGAGCACTTGTCTCAAGCCGCTGAACTGGCGGGTTTAAACTGTGATAAAATATTAGATGGGCCCAATTATGACTACCTCGCCAGACTAACAATCACCTAAGGGATATTGAGGTATTTATGGGTCTGCAAAGACACTTTCCACTGTGGATTTGCCAAGACATAATCTACCATTAAAGGCATCATTGTATCGCGCTTGCTCCACTCGGGTTGTAAATATAAAACACAGTCTTTCCCGACTCTTTGCGCTTGTTCTTCCGCGAAGCGAAAATCATCTTTATTGAAGATAATCACCTTGAGTTCATCGGCGCGAGCCGCAGCTTCATCGGTCGGTAATTTATTTTTCTTTGGCGATAAGCAAAACCAGTCCCAGTGCCCAGTAATATCATAGGCACCAGAGGTTTCAATATGGATTTTCATTCCCTTTTCTAGAAGGGCAGTAGTCAAGGGTTGCATGTCCCACATCAAGGGCTCTCCCCCAGTAATGACAATGGTATCTGAATATTTTTTGGCATTTGTTACTATGGTATCAATGTGCGTGGGAGGGTGCTTTTCTGCATCCCAACTCTCTTTTACATCACACCAGTGACAGCCCACATCACAACCCCCAATGCGGATAAAATAAGCTGCACTCCCCTTGTGATAGCCTTCCCCTTGAAGGGTGTAAAAGGCCTCCATCAAAGGCAATACCACGCCTGCATCTACTTGTTGTTGTGTTGTCTTATCCATCGCGGGCAAAGATACTATTTTATCAACGCCTTATCCTAAAATTATGTACCTTTACATATGGCGTCATTAGTACCCTTCCATTTAGCAATTCCCGTTAGTGATTTAGCTGCTGCTGTTTCATTCTATGAAGAAATTTTAGGCTGTACTCCAGGGCGTTCTAGCGAACACTGGGCAGACTATTCGTTCTTTGGACATCAACTGGTATTGCACGAAGACAAAAGCCACAAAGGCTATAAGCACTTCAACGAAGTAGATGGAAAAGCCGTGCCGGTGCCGCACTTTGGCGTTGTTTTGGACTGGGAAGTATTCCAGAACTTTAGCCAACGTTTGATCGACCAAAACATTGAATTTCAAATCGCCCCCTACCTTCGTTTTGAAGGCCTTCCGGGAGAACAGCTAACGATGTTCTTTTATGATCCTTCCGGCAATGCGTTAGAATTCAAGAGCTTTAAAAATATCGATCAATTGTTCGCCACCTAAATGCATTCTATCCGTACTTTCTTCAATGAGCTTTATGCTGCTGTATTTGCTCCCACTGTTCAAAAAAAATTAGAAAACACCATCTTGCTCCTGGCAGGAATAGGCTTTGTTATTCACCTTAGCCTTATCTTTTTAGAAGCACAGGGCATCCATTTATTTTCTTCTCTTTATCCAGAGTTACTCAACGATCCTATCTCTGCCATATACACGCCTTTTTCATTGATCCTGATTTATGAGATTTACTTACTGCTGTTTTATTTACCGCGTTCTTTCACCTCTTGTGTTTCAAAACAATTTGAGATTATTTCGCTTATTGTAATTCGCAAAATCTTTAAGGATATCCCACAGATGAATTTAAGCGGAGCCTGGTATTATGATCCACATAACTTAGAGTTAGCCGTGGACTTACTAGGATTTCTAATCTTATTCCTATTGATCTTTTTATTTAATTTAAGCAAGCAACGCTTGCCAAAACGCCCAGTCGAAGACCTCACTTTATTGCGCTTTATTTCGTCAAAGAAAATCGTGAGTGTAATGCTTTTTGCGGTACTGAGTATTATGTCAATCGCTACTTTTGGACAATGGGTTTTAGATGTTATTAACCAGCAAAAAGTCGCCCAGATCGATAGCTTGTTTTTTAATCAATTCTTTACTCTATTGATTTTAGCAGATGTGGTGATCTTATTGATCTCTTTTCGCTATACAGAAGAATACAGCAAGCTGATTCGAAATACGGGCTTTATTATCGCCACCATCTTGATACGAATTTCGTTTTCTGCTGACGGTTACCTGAGTATGGTTTTAATTATAACTGGCGTGAGTTTCGCCTTTTTAATCTTACAAATTTTCAATGCAATGGAGCATCCTAAGACAAATTCCACTGCCTAGCAAGCAAGGTATTCTTTAAGAGCATCGCAATGGTCATGGGCCCTACTCCCCCAGGAACGGGAGTGATAAAGCTGGACTTTTGAGCGACTTCATCAAAAGCGACATCTCCTTTAATCACATATCCTTTAGGGTGACTTTCATCTGGAACACGGGTGATCCCCACATCTATAATTGCTGCCCCTTCTTTGACCATATCTGCGGTAAGGTATTCTGGAATCCCTAGTGCCATAACAATGATATCGGCTTGGCGGGTGAGTTCCGCTAAATTTTCTGTACGGCTATGTGCGACCGTTACGGTAGCATTTCCAGCAGGCCCTTTTTGGCTCATTAAAATACTGATGGGGCGTCCTACAATATGACTGCGCCCTACGACCACACAGTGCTTTCCGCTGGTGGGGACTTTATAGCGTTCAAGGAGTTGCATAATCCCAAAAGGCGTTGCTGGGATAAAGGCATCTAATTCTAAGGCCATACGGCCAAAGTTTGCCGGATGAAATCCATCGACATCCTTTTTAGGATCGATGGCCAATAAAATCTTTTCTTCATCGATATGCTTAGGCAACGGCAATTGCACAATATAGCCATCTAAGCTTTCGTCCTTATTTAAGGTATCGATTTGTGCTAACAGGGCGTCTTCTGTAATATCTTCTTCTAAACGGATTAAGGTCGAATCAAAGCCTACATATTCACAAGACCGCACTTTACTGCCTACATAGGTCAAACTGGCACCATCACTCCCTACTAAGACAGCGGCGAGATGCGGCATACGTTCTCCGCGTGCTTTCATTTTACTCACGGTGACTTTAATTTCTTCTTTGATTTCGTTTGAAGTTTGCTTTCCGTCTAGACGTATCATATAGTGTGTGTTTTAGCGCATGTTTTGCATCATCTGCATCATTTGGCGGCCTTTGCCGCCTTGCATCATCTTCATCATCTTACTCATTTGATGAAATTGTTTGATCATTTGGTTTACCTCATTAATATCGAGACCTGCACCGCGTGCAATGCGCTTTTTTCGACTCATGTTGAGTAAGTCAGGCTGAGTGCGCTCTTTAGGCGTCATCGAGCCGATAATGGCTTCAATATATTTGAACGCATCGTCGTCAATATCAACACCTTTTAAGGCTTTTCCCATCCCGGGGATCATGCCCATCAAGTCTTTCATATTCCCCATCTTTTTCACTTGCTGAATCTGCGAAAGGAAATCGTCAAAGCCAAATTGATTTTTAGCAATCTTCTTATTGATTTTTCGGGCTTCAGCTTCGTCAAACTGCTGCTGGGCACGCTCAACTAAAGAAACCACATCTCCCATTCCTAGGATACGGTCGGCCATACGTTCTGGATAGAAAACATCTAAGGCTTCCATCTTTTCGCCGGTTCCTATAAACTTAATGGGTTTGTTGACTACTGTTTTAATGGATAAGGCTGCTCCCCCACGGGTATCCCCGTCTAGCTTGGTGAGCACCACTCCGTCAAAATTCAAGACATCGTGAAAAGCTTTTGCGGTATTGACCGCATCCTGCCCAGTCATGGCATCAACTACAAAGAGGGTTTCGTCTGGGGTGATTGCTTTGTGAATATCAGAGATTTCATTCATCAACACCTCATCAACGGCTAAACGCCCAGCGGTATCGACAATCACTAAGTCACAGTTTTGTTTCTTTGCTTCGGCAATTCCAGCCAATGCAATTTTTACGGGATTTTTTTCTTCGCGGTCCTCATAAATAGGCACCCCTACTTGTTCTGCCACAATCCCTAACTGATCAATAGCTGCAGGACGATAAACATCACAGGCAACCAATAAAGGCTTTCTGCTTTTCTTAGTCTTTAAATGCAGGGCTAGTTTTCCCGTCAAAGTTGTTTTACCAGATCCTTGTAAACCCGACATTAAAATGACAGAAGGCTTTGAAGCGAGGTTAACTCCTACTGCTTCGCTTCCCATCAATTGCGTCAATTCGTCTTTTACGATTTTGACCATTAATTGTCCAGGATTTAAAGAGGTCAATACGTCTTGACCTAAAGCTTTTTCTTTGACTTTATTGGTAAACTCTTTGGCAATTTTAAAATTGACATCGGCATCAAGTAGAGCGCGACGTACCTCTTTGAGGGTTTCGGCCACGTTGATTTCTGTAATCTTACCGTGTCCTTTTAGGACTTGAAAGGCTTTATCTAATTTGGAACTTAAACTATCAAACATAGGATTGCATTATACCACAAAGGTACTTTATTTTGAGGGAATATTAGAAGGGTTTTGAGGAGAGGCAGTGGGTTTTTCTTCACTTAATTTCAACCACCCCATCACTACAGTATGCGGAAAGGTAATCGCCGCGAGAAAAGAAAAGAACAAAGGCAAGAATGCGACTGACTGCACATCAAAAAAGAAATACACCCCTGCGAGACCGATTAAAGAGATGATCCAATAAGGCGCAGAAGACTTGAGGTATTTCCAATTCCTTTGAGGGTCCTTAGGATATAAAAAAGTTAATTGATCCTGCATTGACGGAAGGCTATGCCAAATCATAAAATAGACGCCAAAACCTAACATAAGAGATACCCTAGAAAAGAAAAAACCTAAAAACGCTAAAAGCACAGTCTCAAAAAACAACCAGCCTCTAAGGTTAGGAGAAAATAAGCCACTGACAACAAAGAGTCCTAAACCAATAAAGAAAAAAGCTTCTGTGAATTGTTTTGATACAAATTGCCCACTAATAAGGTAGATGACTTGATGCACCTGGTCCCATTGTAAAGTAAAGAGTAAGCCAAAAAGCGAAATACCATAACCCACATAGATCAACACCTTTAAAAAGGAAGATAATTCCACCTCCAACTTACTCTCTAGATGCTGTTCTCCAAAATGAAAAGCACTAAAGCCCACAAAAAAGAGTAAACCAAAGCTAGGGAGCAGATAAAAAAGGGCAATTCCCGCTACTACCACTCCTACATAAATGAGAAGGGTGGCGAAAAAAAAGTTTTTTGATTTTTTTTGGGTTTTTTTTTGAATGAGTTGGAGGTCATTTGCACCGTGAATAATTCCTAAACTAAAAATCATAAAGAAGGCGATAAGCGCCTGAATCCAAACGTTTAACCATATCCCCAAAAGTGTAAACGCAAGGGTGATGCAAATATGAAATTGGTATTTTTTGAGTCCTAAAATCACGAATAATTAAGATTAGATGATAAAATTTTACTGAGATATATAGTGAGTAAGTTTAATTTTTTTTAAATTTACCTAAACAAAAACAAATAATTAATTCTATTATGGAAAAATTTTTAAGTTTATTCGCTGCGGTTCCAGCAATGGCCACAGACGATTACGTAGGGTTCACTTTCTTTGTAGGTTGTATGGCGATGATGGCAGCATCAGCGTTTTTCTTCCTTTCTATGAGTTCATTTGACAACAAGTGGAAAACGTCTATCCTGGTTTCAGGTTTGATTACGTTTATCGCTGCTGTACACTATTGGTACATGCGTGACTACTGGGCATCAAACGCAACTTCACCAACTTTCTTCCGCTATGTGGACTGGATTTTAACAGTGCCATTAATGTGTGTTGAATTTTATTTAATTCTTAGAGCTGCCGGTGCAACAAAAAAATTAATGTGGCGCATGATTGGCCTTTCAGTTATTATGTTGGTTACTGGTTATTTAGGAGAAGCTGTTTACACTTCAGGAGCTCAACCAGCTATCTGGGGATTAGTATCAGGTCTTGCTTATTTTGCGATCGTTTATGACATCTACATGGGTGAAGCTAAGAAATTAGCTGTAGCTGCAGGTGGTGCTGTAGAAGAAGCACACAACACACTTGTTAAGTTTGTTGTAATTGGATGGGCAATTTATCCTATTGGTTATATGGCAGGTACTGCTGGATGGTATGGTGAAGCCGGACAAGTTTTCGGTATGAACTTAAGCCTTGATGTTATCTATAACATCGGTGATGCTATCAACAAAATTGGATTTGGTTTAGTAGTATACAACTTAGCTGTTCAGTCTAAGTAAACCACTTCCTCAAGTATGGGAAAAAATACTTATGAAAAAGAAAAAAAACCGCTCAAAGAGCGGTTTTTTTTTGGCTTACATTCTACTAGGAAGCTCTATTCCTAAGAGTGACATACTTTGATGTAAGATCAATGACACTTCTTTTGATAGCGTTATTCTAAAGTCGCGTTGTGCCGCATCTTCTTCGCCTAGAATGCTAATATTTTGATAGAAAGAATTAAATAATTTTACTAGATCATAACTGTAATTCGCAATTAAGGCAGGACTGTATTGCGAAGCAGCCTGTTGTACTACCGCTGGATAATCTAATAAGTGCTTAATGATTTCTTTTTCGCGTTCGTCTATATTAGCCACAGCTGCTTGAGGGCTTGCCTCAGGGGCTTTACGCAAGATCGATTGAATACGCGCATAGGTATATTGTATAAAAGGGCCCGTATTACCCGCAAAGTCCACAGAACTTTCTGGATCAAATAAAATATGTTTCTTTTGATCCACTTTTAAGATGAAATACTTTAGGGCTCCCAGACCAATGGTATGATACAATTCGTCCTTATCTTCTTGAGACATGCCTTCTAATTTTCCTAACTCCTCTGCGATTTTAGCCGCTGTCCCACTCATTTCACGCATCAGATCATCTGCATCAACAACCGTTCCTTCGCGACTTTTCATTTTTCCATGAGGAAGATCTACCATCCCATAACTTAAGTGATATAGAGAATCTGCCCAGCTAAAGCCCAATTTTTGCAAAATCAAAAACAACACTTTAAAATGATAGTCTTGTTCATTCCCTACGGTATAAACCATCCCACTCATGGTAGGATTATCTTTAAAGCGCTGTAAGGCTGTTCCCAAATCCTGGGTCATATACACTGCTGTTCCATCTGATCGTAACAATAATTTTTCGTCTAGGCCGTCTTCTGTGAGATCAATCCAAACAGAACCATCTTCTTTTTTAAATAAGATATTTTTAGCTAAGCCTTCTTCAATAAGGGTTTTCCCTAAGAGATAGGTGTCACTCTCATAATAGAGTGAATCAAAATAAACACCTAAGTTTTTATAGGTAACATCAAAACCTTCATAGACCCAGCCATTCATGGTTTTCCACAAGTCAACCACTTCAGGCTTTCCCTTTTCCCAGTCGCGCAACATCTTTTGAGCCGCGACAAAAAGAGGTGCTTCAACTTTCGCCTCGTCTTCTGATTTACCTTTGGCAACCAGAGTTGCCATCTCCTTTTTATACTCTTGATCAAAACGCACATAATAGTTCCCTACTAGCTTATCGCCTTTTAAGCCGGTGCTTACTGGGGTAGCACCTTCGCCATATTTTTGCCAAGCGACCATGGATTTGCAAATATGGATTCCACGGTCATTAATGATTTGTGTTTTTACAACCCGCTGTCCACTGGCCTCAAGAATTTGAGCAACAGCATAGCCCAAGAGATTATTCCTGATATGCCCTAAGTGCAGGGGTTTGTTTGTGTTTGGCGAAGAATATTCGACTAAAGCAACCCCTTTATCTCCTTGGATAGAAACATGCCCAAACTGTGCTGTCTCCTTAATTTCTTTTAATTGACTGATATAAAAGCTGTCTTGAATCGAAAGATTTAAAAAACCTTTCACCACATTAAACGCGATAACATAATCAACTGTTTCGACTAAATAAGCCCCTATCGCTTCACCTAAAGCGACTGGATTCGCTTTGATATGACGCAATAGCGAAAAGACCACTAAGGTGATATCACCCTCAAATTCTTTGCGGGTATGTTGAAACTCAAATTGCTCAATTTCAACCTTATGGTTAGTCGCTAGATAATTCGATAAAACAGGGGATAGATGGTCAGATAATGCTTTCATGCGAGAATTTGGGCAAAGATACTTATTATAGAGAAAAAATCTTCTTTTGGGTTTATATACATTATCTTTAAAATAAAAATGCTGGTCAACATTTCTTATAATGAACCAAAGATTAAGCGTGCGATTGAAGAAGAAGTAGGGAAACCATTTGGTTTAAGAGAGCGCTGGGCAATGGGTGGAATCGGCTCTGGAAAACTTTTTATCACAGAAACCTCTATCGATATTCACAACTTATTAGTGCTGGATCAAAACATCAATCAATGTAATGTCGAATTGCGTCCTAAGGGGATTATAGTGCATTTTAGAAGCCTATTAGAAACCTATGGCTTAGTCGTTCCCTATTACAAGCTTAAGATTTATAAAGGCAAAGCCGAAGAATACTCACTCTACAAAGATCATTCAAAAATTAAAGTCGCTGCAAAAAACAAAAGCACTCACGCTTTTTTTAGAAAAATAAGCGACCTAAAGATAAAAAATGCGCCCCCTACCATAGACGACCTATAAAATATAGACGCTATGAAAATATTAGTTACTGGAGCAAATGGCTATATCGGTATGCGCCTGCTCCCCTATTTGATTAATGCTGGGCATGAAGTGTATTGCACTGTGCGCGATCCAGAACGCCTTTCTGTCACCCCGCAATTAAAAGAAAAACTAAAGTTAATTACCCTTGATTTTTTGGCTTCGCCAAAAGAAAACCCGCTACCGCAAGACATCGACGTAGCTTACTATCTGATTCATTCTATGTCGTCTGACATTGGGGATTTCTCTCAAATGGAAGCAGATTGTGCCACTAACTTTTGTCGTTTAATGGAAGAGACAAACGCTAAACAGATCATTTACTTAAGTGGCATTATCAATGACGACCAACTCTCAAAGCATCTTGCCTCGCGAAAAAACGTAGAGGACATATTAAAAAAATCCACTGTTTCAGCAACTGTTTTAAGGGCAGGGATTATAGTAGGATCTGGAAGTGCTTCTTTTGAAATCATTCGGGATTTATGCGAAAAACTGCCCTTAATGATCACACCTAAATGGGTAAAAACAAAGTCGCAACCCATCGCGATTAGAAATGTAATGGAGTACCTTAATGGGGTGCTTTTACACCCGGCTTGTCTCAATCAAAGTTTTGACATCGGGGGACCAGATGTGCTTACTTACAAAGAAATGCTGCATCGTTATGCAAAAAATAGGGGCTTTCGCATTTGGATCTTTAGTGTTCCAATAATGACGCCACGGCTTTCGTCTTATTGGCTGCATTTTGTTACCTCTACTTCTTACCCACTTGCAGTAAATTTAGTCGACAGTATGAAAATGGAAGTCATTGCAAAAGACAATCGCCTGCAAGAAATACTTCAAATTGAGCCTTATACTTATGACCAAGCCATACAAATGGCCTTTAAACGCATTGAGCAAAACTCTGTGATTAGCAGCTGGAAAGACTCTATGGTAAGTGGGAGACTTAATAAAGCATTAAATGGATACATTCAAGTGCCCCAATATGGCGTTTTAAAAGATGCGCAGCGACTGGATAATATCGATGCAGAAAAAACCTTTACTTCCCTGTGGAAAATAGGGGGAAATCAAGGCTGGTATTACGCTAATTTTTTATGGAAGATAAGAGGCTATTTAGATCAACTCTCTGGCGGAGTGGGCTTGCGCAGGGGAAGAACCCATCCTGATAAAATTTACGCAGGAGATGCGTTAGATTTTTGGCGTGTTTTACTCGCCGATAAAAAAGGGAAGCGTCTACTGCTATTTGCAGAAATGAAACTACCCGGGGAAGCCTGGTTAGAATTTAGAATAGAAGGAAACACGGTATACCAGACGGCGACCTTTAGACCAAAAGGTTTGTGGGGGAGACTATACTGGTACAGTCTAGTCCCCTTCCACTATTTTATTTTTAAAGGAATGATTCGCAATCTAGCGAAAGGATAAGCGATTTATCGCTTAGAAATGTCTTTAAACACTTTATCAACTTGCCCTGTATAAATCTGTCTTGGACGACCAATAGGCTCGTTGTTCTTGCGCATTTCTCTCCATTGAGCAATCCAGCCAGGTAAACGCCCTAAAGCGAACATTACCGTAAACATCTCTGTAGGAATACCTAAAGCACGGTAAATGATTCCAGAATAGAAATCAACGTTAGGGTACAATTTACGATCCACAAAGTAAGGATCGTTTAATGCTTCTTGTTCTAGGCCTTTTGCAATATCTAGAATAGGGTCATTAATCCCTAATTCGTTTAACACTTCGTCTGCAGATTTTTTAATGATACGTGCACGTGGATCAAAGTTCTTGTACACGCGGTGACCAAAGCCCATTAAACGGAAAGGATCGCTTTTGTCTTTGGCTTTAGCCATAAACTTCTTTGTATCCCCACCATCTTTATCAATGGCTTCTAACATCTCTAATACTGCCTGGTTAGCACCACCATGCAATGGTCCCCAAAGGGCAGAAATCCCTGCAGAAATAGAAGCAAATAGGCCTGCGTGAGATGACCCAACAATACGAACCGTTGAGGTTGAACAGTTTTGCTCGTGATCTGCATGTAAGATTAATAGTTTATTCAATGCACGATTGACGATATCATTTGAAGCATAAGCCTCTGTAGGACGACGGAACATCATTTGTGCGATATTATCGACATAACCTAAATCACTATTGCTATAGTTTAACGGCAATCCTTTTACTTTTCTATGGGTCCAGGCACATAAGACTGGGAACTTTGCCATAATTGTAACAATCGCCTCATACATATCTTGTTCAGAATCGACATCTACAGATTCTGGATTAAAGGCTGTTAATGCCGAGGTTAAAGAAGCTAAAGCTCCCATGGGGTGAGCGCTTCGCGGAAAACTTTTTAAGATGAGTTTTAGGTCTTCATCCACTAAAGATTCTTTGTGGATATCGCTTTGGAATTTTGTCAATTGAGCTTTAGTAGGTAATTCTCCAAAGATCAATAGATAAGCTACTTCAAGGAAATCAGCTCCGTCGGCTAGATCTTCAATCGAATAGCCACGGTACTTTAATTCTCCCTTTTCTCCATCTAAGAAGGTTACTTCACTCTGACAAGAACCAGAATTTTTAAAGCCAGGATCTACGGTAACTAAGCCTGTTTGAGCACGAAGGGTTTTGATATCAATCCCTATTTCCTTTTCGGTTCCCTCAACTAAAGGGAATTCATAGGTCTTGTTGTCGTATATAAGCTGTACTTTTTTATCCATAGCGTTTAATTCTTTAGTTGTGCAAAATTACTGAAAAATGGTCAATTTATAAAATGGAAAAAGGGGGAATACTCCCCCTTTAACAATTCAATAACGATTACTTTATTTCAGATTTTGAATGCGTTACGTTGTGGAAAATAAGCCGTTTCAGCTAATTCCTCTTCTATGCGTAACAACTGATTGTATTTCGCCATACGATCACTACGTGAAGCAGAACCTGTCTTGATTTGGCCTGTATTTAACGCCACAGCAAGGTCTGCAATAGTGTTGTCTTCTGTCTCTCCAGAACGGTGAGACATTACTGCCGTATAACCAGCGTTGTGTGCCATATTAACCGCGGCGATGGTTTCTGTTAAACTACCGATCTGGTTTACTTTGATCAAAATAGAATTTGCAATTGACTCGTTAATTCCACGAGAAAGGCGCTCAACATTAGTTACAAATAAATCATCTCCTACTAGTTGAACTTTATCGCCTACTTTATCGGTTAAAGATTTCCAGCCATCCCAGTCGTTTTCATCCATTCCATCTTCAATAGAGATGATCGGGTATTTTGCAGAAAGTTCTGCAAGGTATTGTGCTTGCTCTTCAGAAGAACGTTTTACACCAGATTCTCCTTCGAATAGCGTGTAATCATAAACGCCGTCTTTGTAAAATTCTGCTGCAGCACAATCTAAGGAGATCATTACTTCTTCTCCTGCTTTATAGCCAGCATTACCAATGGCTTTGATAATGGTATCTAAGGCATCTTCTGTTCCGTCTAAGGTAGGTGCAAAACCTCCTTCGTCTCCTACAGCAGTGCTCAAACCACGGTCGTGTAATACTTTTTTAAGGTGGTGGAAAATCTCTGTTCCCATTTGCATGGCTTTAGAGAAAGTTTCTGCCGCTACTGGCATCACCATAAATTCTTGGAATGCAATTGGAGCATCAGAGTGAGAACCACCGTTGATAATGTTCATCATAGGCACTGGAAGCGTGTTTGCGCTTACCCCACCTACATAACGGTATAAAGGCATATTCAATTCGTTCGCTGCTGCTTTAGCCACGGCTAAAGAAACGCCAAGAATTGCGTTAGCTCCTAACTTTGATTTATTTGGCGTGCCATCTAAATCAATCATCATTTGATCGATGGTATTTTGCTCAAAGACAGAAACCCCTACAATATGTTGTGCAATGGTTTGATTGACATTGTTAACGGCTGTTAATACACCTTTTCCCATAAAGTCTTTTCCACCGTCACGCAGCTCTACCGCTTCGTGTTCTCCGGTTGAAGCTCCAGAAGGAACCGCGGCTCTTCCTAGCACACCGTTTTCTGTGATTACATCAACTTCTACGGTAGGATTACCTCGAGAGTCTAAAATTTGTCTTGCATGTATGTTTAAAATAATGCTCATTTGGTTTTGTTTAATTAGGGTTTCTATTGTGTGATTAATTCTTTGAATTGTGAAAATAGATATTTTGCGTCGTTAGGACCAGGAGCAGCCTCTGGATGGTATTGGACAGAGAAACATTTTTTGGACTTCATTTTAAGTCCTGCAACTGTATTATCATTGAGATGGGTGTGAGAGATTTCCAGATCGCTGTGGGCCTCTGCTTCTTCGCGATTTACGGCAAAACCGTGGTTTTGCGAAGTGATTTCTCCTTTTCCAGTGCTGTGATTTAATACTGGGTGATTGATCCCTCTGTGACCGTTAAACATCTTAAAGGTCGATACTCCATTCGCTAGAGCGATGACTTGATGCCCAAGACAGATTCCAAATAGCGGAAGGTTTTTCTCGATAATTTCTTTGGCGACAGCCTGCGCACCATGTAACGGTTCTGGATCCCCAGGGCCATTTGACAAGAAATATCCATCTGGATTCCAAGCGGCTAGTGTGGCAAAGTCTGTGTCATATGGGAACACCTTTAAATATACTCCTTGACTGGCAATATTTTTAAGGATACTTTGTTTGATTCCTAAATCTACTGCGGCTACTTTAATGGGAGCGTTTTCATCTCCATAAAAGTAAGGCTCTTTTGTAGAAACAGCTGAAGCGAGCTCTCTACCTTCCATTGAAGGGTAAGCTTTTAATTCCTCTTTTAGCTCTTCTAGACGATCTACCTCTGTGGTTAGTAGCGCGTTTTGCGCACCGTTTTCTCTAATATACTTTACTAATGCACGTGTATCCACATCAGAGATGGCTACTTTATTTTGATCGGCAAAAAAGTCGTAGAGATTTTTAGTTCCGCTTGGTCTAGTGTGTTCAAAACTGAAGTTTTTACAGATTAAACCCGCAATTTTAATCGATGCTGATTGATCGTCTTCTTCAACCGTACCATAATTACCAATATGTGCATTTGTGGTCACCATGATTTGCCCAAAGTAAGAAGGATCTGTAAAGATCTCTTGATAACCGGTCATCCCGGTATTGAAACAAATTTCGCCAAATGCGCTTCCTTTAATCCCTATGGATTTTCCGTAAAAAACAGTGCCGTCAGCTAAAAGTACTACGGCTTCTTCTCGTTTTTTATACTTCATATTCTTTCAAAAAATTTTTACAAAGAAACATAAAAAAAGGATAAACTCTAAGAGCTTATCCTTTCTGATATGTTAGAATTATTAACATCTATTCTTGAGCAGTGTGTTTTGTTTCGCCAGCTGATGAATCAGCGGCTTCTATTGTTTCTTCTGTTACTTCAGCGACAGGGGCATCAGCCGCCTTCTTGGCTTTACCTCTACGGGTAGATTTCTTTTTGGCTTCTTCTTTGTTTGTGTAAACATCGTTAAAGTCAACTAGTTCAATCATAGCCATATCGGCGTTATCTCCTAAACGATTCCCTAGTTTGATGATACGTGTGTATCCTCCAGGACGATCTCCTACTTTAGTTGCAACGTCTCTAAATAGATCAGCAACCGCTTCTTTTGATCTTAAATAACGAAAAGCTGTTCTGCGGTTATGAGTCGTATCGTCTTTCGCTTTAGTGATAATAGGCTCCACAAATTGTTTTAAAGCTTTAGCTTTAGTCACTGTGGTATTAATTCTCTTATGTTCGATTAATGAACAGGCCATGTTTGCAAGCATCGATTTGCGATGTGCTGTCTTACGACCTAGGTGCATTACTTTTTTTCCGTGTCTCATTTTCTAGTGTATAAAAATGTCGGGTTAGTCTTTATCTAATTTGTATTTTGAAAGGTTCATACCAAAAGAAAGTCCTTTTAATACTACTAATTCTTCCAACTCTGTCAATGATTTCTTTCCAAAGTTTCTAAACTTCATCAAGTCGTTCTTATTGTAAGAAACTAAGTCTCCTAATGTTTCTACTTCAGCTGCTTTTAAACAGTTTAAAGCACGTACAGAAAGATCCATATCAATTAACTTAGTTTTAAGCAATTGACGCATGTGTAGTGACTCTTCATCATAGGTTTCTGTTTGTGCGATCTCGTCTGCTTCAAGGGTAATGCGCTCGTCAGAGAACAACAAGAAGTGGTGAATTAGTGTTTTAGCTGCTTCAGTCAAGGCATCCTTAGGATGAATTGAACCATCTGTAATGATTTCGAAAACTAATTTTTCGTAATCTGTTTTTTGTTCAACACGATAGTTTTCAATGCTAAACTTGACATTTTTTACAGGTGTATAGATAGAGTCAATGGCGATAGTACCTAACTCAATATCCAATTTTTTATTCTCTTCAGCAGGAACATATCCACGACCTTTTTCGATGGTCAATTCCATGTTCAATTGAACGCTCTTTTCAAGGTTACAAATCACTAAGTCGTGATTTAAAACTTGGAAACCAGAAATAAACTTTTGAAAATCAGAGGCTTTTAATTGCTCTTGCCCACCGATAGTGATGTTTACTTTTTCTGTTTCGAGGTCTTCAATTTGACGTTTAAAGCGAACTTGCTTCAGATTAAGAATGATCTCTGTAACATCTTCTACGATTCCAGGAATAGTAGAAAATTCGTGATCAATGTTTTCGATTTTCACTGAAGTGATTGCAAATCCTTCTAAAGAGGAAAGCAAAACTCTTCTCAATGCGTTCCCGACAGTAAGTCCATAACCAGGCTCAAGTGGACGGAATTCGAATTTTCCTTCGAATTCTGATGAGTCGATCATGATAACTTTGTCCGGTTTTTGAAAATTTAATATAGCCATAGGGTAAACTTCAGTTATTATTTAGAATACAATTCTACGATTAGTTGCTCTTTAATATTCTCAGGGATTTGTAAACGCTGAGGGGTTAAGACAAATGTACCTTCAAAGGTAGCACCATTCCAAGTCAACCACTCATATACAGATGAGTTGCGCTCTAAAGAATGGGTAATGGCAGTTAGTGATTTAGATTTCTCACGTACCCCGATAACATCACCTGCTTTGATATGACAAGATGCAATGTTAACGATTACTCCGTTCACAGTGATATGACGGTGAGAAACTAATTGACGTGCTGCAGAACGCGTAGGAGCAATTCCTAAACGATAAACAACGTTGTCTAAACGAGATTCACATAATTGAAGTAAAACTTCACCAGTAACCCCTTTTGCTCTAGAAGCACGGTCAAAGATGATTCTAAATTGTTTTTCTAAAATTCCGTAAGTGAATTTAGCTTTTTGCTTCTCCATTAACTGGATAGCATATTCGGACTTTTTTCCACGTCTTCTGTTGTTGCCGTGTTGTCCTGGAGGATAATTTCTTTTCTCGAAAGATTTATCAGCACCAAAGATGGGTTCTCCAAATTTGCGTGCAATTTTAGTTTTTGGACCAGTGTATCTTGCCATTTTATTTTTGGTTGGTGTAAAAAGAGTTATGAATTAAGGTCGCTTCCTTCGATAACTATAGATCCTTTTACTGATTAAAATTAATTATACTCTACGTCTCTTAGGAGGACGACATCCGTTGTGTGGTAGTGGAGTTACATCGATGATCTCAGTAACTTCAATTCCGTTGTTATGTAAAGTTCTGATTGCAGACTCACGTCCATTACCAGGTCCTTTTACATACACTTTAACTTGACGCAAACCTGCTTCTTGTGCTACTTTAGCACAGTCTTCTGCTGCAGTTTGAGCAGCATAAGGGGTGTTTTTCTTAGATCCTCTAAAGCCCATTTTACCGGCAGATGACCATGAGATTACTTCTCCTTTTAAGTTGGTAAGCGAGATAATGATGTTGTTGAAAGAAGCATTGATATGCGCTTCTCCAGTTGATTCAACAATAACCTTTCTTTTTTTGTTTGCTGTTTTAGCCATAGTCTAAAATTATTTAGTTGCTTTTTTCTTGTTAGCAACTGTTTTACGTTTCCCTTTACGAGTACGCGAGTTGTTTTTAGTACGTTGCCCTCTTAATGGTAAGCCAGATCTGTGACGGATACCTCTGTAACAACCGATGTCCATTAATCGCTTAATATTCAATTGTACTTCAGAACGCAACTCACCTTCAATCTTAAAGCTAGAAACAGCCTCACGAATGGCGGCGATTTCGCTATCAGTCCAATCAGATACTTTTTTACTTTCGTCAACTTTAGCTTCTGCTAAAATACTTTGAGCACGACTACGACCGATACCGAAGATATAAGTCAATGCGATTACTCCGCGTTTTTGTTTTGGAATGTCTACTCCTGATATTCTTGCCATAATTATCCTTGTCTTTGTTTAAATCTAGGATTCTTTTTGTTAATAACATAAAGGCGTCCTTTTCTGCGAACGATCTTGCAGTCGGCGCTTCTTTTCTTTAATGATGCTCTTACTTTCATCTTTTCTTATTTAAAATCTATAAGTGATCCTTGCTTTTGTCAAATCGTAAGGACTCATTTCTAATTTAACTTTATCTCCTGGTAATAATTTGATGTAATGTAATCTCATTTTACCTGAGATATGTGCTGTTACAACATGACCGTTTTCTAACTCTACTCTAAACATTGCATTAGACAATGCTTCGATGATGGAACCTTCTTGCTCTATAGCTGCTTGTTTTGCCATCTTAGATAGTGTTTGCTTTACGGTTCGTGCCAGTTTTCATTAAACCGTCATAATGACGGTTTAACAAATAAGAATTTACTTGCTGGATGGTGTCAATGGCTACCCCTACCATAATCAATAGAGAGGTTCCACCATAAAACAATGCCCAACCTTGTTGCATTCCCATTAGCTTGACTACAACCGCTGGAAATACAGCTAGCGCAGCTAAGAAAAGTGATCCTGGGAAAGTAATGTGTGACATTACTGTATCAAGGAAATCACTTGTTTCATTTCCTGGTCTTACTCCAGGAACAAATCCACCACTTCTTTTTAAATCATCTGCCATCTTGTTTGTTGGAACAGTAATCGCAGTATAAAAATAAGTAAAGATAATGATGAGTAAACCAAAGACAACATTGTACCAAAGGCCAAAGATGTCTGAGAAGTTAACTTGTAACCACTGTCCTACATCACTATCCCCCATTAGTCCTCCTACATAAGCAGGAGCAAACATAATGGCTTGAGCAAAGATAATAGGCATTACCCCAGAAGCATTAAGCTTTAATGGAATGTATTGACGTGATCCAAAAACATTACTTTCGTTAGCAGCAGATTGTGTTCTACGTGCATATTGTACTGGGATTTGACGAACCGCCATCACCAATAGGATAGATAGTACGATAATAATAATCCAAAGGATCAATTCGATCAAGATTAAGATTAATCCACCGTTATTTTCTGAAACACGAGATACAACTTCTTGTACAAAAGACAAAGGAAGTGTAGCGATGATCCCTACCATGATTAATAAAGAGATTCCATTACCAATACCTTTATCGGTGATTTTTTCTCCTAACCACATGGCAAAGATTGTTCCTGTAACTAGAATGATCACAGCTGGAGCCATAAATGACAATCCTTTCCCTAGCACAAAGGCAGAGTCTGGAACACCTAAGGCACCTAATCCATAGAGATAGGCAGGAGCTTGAACCACACAAATAGCGATGGTTAACCATCTTGTAATTTGGTTCAAGGTTTTACGACCACTTTCTCCTTCTTTCTGTAGTTTTTGAAGATAAGGAATCGCCACTCCCATCAACTGTACTACAATCGAAGCAGAAATATATGGCATGATCCCTAAAGCAAATACAGATGCGTTTGCAAAAGCACCACCAGTAAACATGTTTAATACACCTAAAAGACCTCCACCAGCGGTACGGTTGCCAAGTTCAGCTAATTGTACTGCATCAATTCCGGGTAAAGTAATTTGCGCACCAAAACGATAAATAAGAAGAATGGTTAAGGTAACACCTATACGGCCACGTAACTCTTCTATCTTATAAATATTTACTAAGGTTTCTAAAAATTTCTTCATCCTCTATTATAATTCAATAGCTTCTCCACCAGCAGCTTCAATCGCTGCTTTAGCAGTAGCAGTAAATTTATGAGCGCTAACTTTGATGGCAGCTTTTAACTCTCCACGACCTAAGATTTTAACTAATTCGGTTTTACGTGCTAAACGTAATTCTACAATATTGTCAAATCCTAAGCTATCTTTGATTTTCTTTTCATCAACTAAAGCTTGTAAAGTATCAAGATTAATTCCTTGGTAATCTTTACGGTTAATGTTTTTAAATCCAAATTTAGGCACACGACGTTGTAAAGGCATTTGTCCTCCTTCAAATCCTAATTTCTTAGAATATCCAGAACGAGACTTTGCTCCTTTGTGTCCACGTGCAGCGGTTCCACCTTTACCTGACCCTTGGCCACGGCCAAGACGTTTTGCGTTTTTGTGGGTAGACCCTTCTGCTGGTTGTATATTACTTAAGTTCATATTATCAATTTATGCTTCTGAAACAGAAACTAAATGTTCAACTTTTTTTATCATTCCTAGGATGTTAGGAGTAGCCTCGTGGGTTACTTCTTTTCCAATTCCTCTTAAACCAAGGGCTTCAAGGGTACGCTTTTGATTTTGCAAACGCTTGATTCCGCTTTTGATTTGTTTTACTTTCACTTTTGCCATGACTCGCTAATTATCCGTTAAATACTTTGTCTAAAGAGATACCGCGTTGACGAGCAACCATCTCTGGGCTTCTCAATTGAAGTAAAGCATCGAAAGTTGCTTTCACTACATTGTGCGGATTAGAAGAACCTTGTGACTTTGAAAGTACATTGTGTACTCCTACTGCTTCTAGTACGGCACGTACAGCACCACCTGCGATTACCCCTGTACCGGCAGATGCTGGCTTTAAGAATACGCGGGCACCACCATATTTACCTTTTTGTTCGTGTGGTAGGGTTCCGTTTTTAATTGGAATACGAACGAGATTTTTCTTGGCATCTTCTACAGCTTTAGAGATTGCTTCTGCAACTTCTTTTGATTTCCCTAGACCTTGACCTACTACACCGTTCTCATCACCGACAACAACGATAGCAGAAAAGCCAAATGCACGTCCTCCTTTTGTTACTTTAGTTACACGTTGAACACCTACTAAGCGATCTTTTAATTCGAGACCTCCAGGTTTTACCAACTCTATGTTTTTATAATCTTGATACATAATCGCTTATTAAAATTTTAAACCACCTTCGCGAGCACCATCAGCTAGTGACTTTACTCTTCCGTGATACAAATAGCCACCGCGGTCAAATCTCACCACAGAAATTCCAGCAGCAACTGCTTTTTCTGCGACGCTTTTTCCAACAGCTGTAGCGGTTAATTGTTTATTCTCCTTAGTGTCTAGTCCTTTATCTCTTGATGAAGCTGCTACTAGTGTTTTACCAGTAGTGTCATCAATTACTTGAGCATAGATCTCTTTGTTACTTCTAAAGACAGATAAGCGAGGTGCATTGGCAGTTCCCGATACGGTTTTGCGAATACGACGACGGATTCTTAGTCTTCTTTCTTCTTTACTTAATCCCATATTTAAACTACTTATGCAGATTTACCTGCTTTTCTTCTAATTTGTTCACCAACGAATTTAACTCCTTTTCCTTTGTAAGGTTCAGGCTTGCGGAAAGAGCGAATCTTAGCTGCCACGAATCCAACAAGTTGTTTGTCGTGAGAGCTTAATTTAATGATTGGATTCTTTCCTTTTTCAGATACAGTTTCCACTTTAACTTCTGGAGCGATGTCCAATAAGATGTTGTGAGAAAATCCTAGCGCTAAGTCTAGTTTTTGACCTTGATTCGAAGCACGATATCCTACCCCTACTAATTCTAATTCTTTGGTGAAACCTTTGCTTACACCTTCGATCATATTAGCTAAAAGCGCACGGTACAAACCGTGTTTAGATTTGTGCTCTTTTGAATTTGATTCTCTTGTGACTGAGATGATTCCTTCGTTATTTTCGAAAGACACCCCGTCATACGGTTGTTCTAGTTCACCTAGTTTTCCTTTTACGATAACTTTATCGGCCTGGATGTCAACTGTGACACCTTCAGGGATCGCTACAGGATTATTACCAACTCTAGACATTTCTTTTTATTTAATTGTTTAATAAACGTAACACAATACTTCACCACCCACGTTGTCACGCTGTGCTTGTTTCCCAGTCATTACACCTTTTGAGGTAGAAACGATAGAGATCCCTAAACCATTTAAAATTCTTGGGATTTCAGTAGAACCAGCATACTTGCGTAAACCAGGTGTAGAGATACGTTGAATTTTGTTAATGATCGGCGCTTTAGTTGCTGGATCGTATTTTAATGCGATCTTAATACTTCCCTGCTTATTGTCTGTATCTTCAAACTTGTAGCTAAGGATGTATCCTTGATCGAATAATATTTTTGTAATTTCTTTTTTCAAATTAGAAGCGGGGATGCTTACAACACGATGGCCTGCGGAGTTTGCATTTCGGATTCTAGTAAGATAATCTGCTAATGGATCTGTGTACATAATTCTTTTTTTAGATTACCAGCTTGCTTTAGTTACACCAGGAATTAATCCTTTGTTGGCCATTTCTCTAAAGGTTACCCTTGAAATACCAAATTGACGCATATATCCTTTTGGACGACCCGTTAATTTACAACGGTTGTGCATACGAATAGGCGAGGCATTTTTAGGAAGCTTTTGCAATGCTTCATAATCACCAGCTTCTTTTAATGCTTTGCGTTTTTCAGCATATTTAGCGACTGTATTTGCACGTTTTACTTCGCGTGCTTTCATTGATTCTTTTGCCATCTTAGTTCTTTTTAAAAGGTAAACCTAATTGTGTTAATAATGACTTTGCTTCTTTGTCTGTTGGTGCTGAAGTCACAAAAGTGATATCCATACCCGCGATCTTGTTTACTTTATCAATATCAATTTCTGGGAAAATGATTTGCTCAGTAATACCAAGGGTGTAGTTTCCACGCCCGTCAAAACCATTTGCTTTGACACCTTGAAAATCACGTACTCGAGGTAAAGCAACTGTTACTAAACGGTCAAGGAATTCATACATGCGCTCCCCACGAAGGGTTACTTTAGCACCAATAGGCATTCCTTTACGCAGCTTAAATGAAGCAACATCTTTCTTAGAGATAGTCGCCACAGCTTTTTGACCCGTAATGGCCGTTAATTCGTCAACTGCGTGATCGATTAATTTCTTGTCTGCAACGGCAGCTCCAACTCCACGGCTAAGAACGATTTTCTTTAGCACAGGGACTTGCATAACGTTTGAATAGCTAAACTCTTCTTTTAGAGTGCTAACGATTCTGTCGTTGAATTCTTGTTTTAGTCTAGGTGTATAACTCATCACTAAATAACTTCATTTGATTTCTTCGCGAATCTTACTTTTTTATCCCCTTCCATACGGTAACCTACACGAGTAGTTTGACCGTCTGCAGTGAGCAAAGATAAGTTCGAAATTTGAATAGGTGCTTCTTTTTCTTGAATACCTCCTTGTGGGTTCTGCGCGCTAGGTTTAGCGTGCTTTTTGACAAGGTTTACCCCTTCGACAATCGCTTTGTTGTCTTCTCGAAGTACTTGTCTCACTTCACCTTCTGCACCTTTGTGTGCTCCAGCGATGACACGAACCTTATCTCCTGTTTTGATTTTTAATTTTCCCATGCCTATAGCTTAAAGCACCTCTGGTGCTAATGATACAATTTTCATAAACTGTTTGTCTCTTAACTCACGAGCAACTGGACCAAAAACACGGGTTCCTAGCATTTCGCCAGTGGCATTTAACAACACACAAGCATTGTCATCAAAACGGATATAAGATCCATCTGGTCGACGTACTTCTTTAGTTGTTCTCACCACTACTGCGGTAGAGACTTGTCCTTTTTTGGCTGTCCCAGAGGGAGAAGCTTCTTTTACAGTAACTACAATCTTGTCCCCTACAGAAGCATAACGTCTTTTTGTTCCTCCTAATACACGAATAGTAAGGACTTCTTTGGCGCCGGTGTTATCGGCTACGCGTAATCTTGATTCTTGTTGTAACATGATTATTTAGCTCTTTCAATGATTTCTACTAATCTCCAGCACTTTGATTTACTCATCGGGCGGGTTTCCATGATCTTTACTGTGTCTCCGATATTGCAATCGTTAGTGTTATCATGGGCAACATATTTCTTAGTTTTCAAAACGAATTTCCCGTACATAGGGTGTTTTACGCGTTTCACCTCTGATACAACGATAGACTTGTCCATCTTGTTACTGGTTACTACACCGATTCGTTCTTTTCTTAAATTTCTACTTTCCATATTCTACGCTTCTTGTTGTCTTTGCGTGATTGCTGTATGCAAACGAGCGACTGTTTTACGTGCACTTCTAATCTGCAATGGATTTTCAAGAGGAGTAATTGTGTGTGCCATGTTCAACTCTGTAAGTTGTTTCTGGAACTCAGCTAATTTATCCTGAAGATCTGCTAGCGAAAGATTATTAATTTCTGATTGTTTCATAGTTCTTGATCAATTATGCTTGAAAATCTCGCGCAATAATAAATTTAGTTCTTACGGGAAGCTTTTGAGCAGCAAGACGTAATGCTTCTTTAGCGACCTCCATGGGTACGCCAGAGATTTCAAATAAAATACGTCCAGGCTTCACAACAGCTACAAAATATTCTGGAGCTCCTTTTCCTTTCCCCATACGTACCTCAAGAGGCTTCTTTGTGATGGGTTTATCTGGGAAAATTTTAATCCATAATTGTCCTTCTCTTTTCATGTAACGAGTCGCTGCAATACGAGCTGCTTCGATTTGACGAGAAGTGATGAATTTAGAATCCAAGGCTTTGATACCAAACATTCCGTTAGAAAGTTGGTGTCCACGCATAGAATTGCCTTTCATACGGCCTTTCTGCGCTTTGCGGAATTTAGTTCTTTTAGGTTGTAACATATTTCCTACCTATTTATTTACGACGTCTTTGACGTTGATTGTTATTCTTTCCTGCATTATTAGTTTTCTTAGTCATTCCTACTAAAGGAGATAACTCACGCTTACCATATACTTCCCCTTTCATGATCCAAACCTTGATACCAAGACGACCATAAGTAGTGTGAGCTTCCACTAAAGCGTAATCGATATCTGCTCTAAATGTAGAGAGTGGAATACGTCCTTCTTTATAAGATTCTGAACGTGCCATTTCTGCTCCGTTTAAACGACCAGAGATTTGGATTTTGATTCCTTCAGAGTTCATACGCATTGCAGCAGCAATGGCCATTTTAATGGCACGACGATAAGAAATACGACCTTCGATTTGACGTGCGATAGAAGCACCTACTAAACGTGCATCTAATTCTGGACGCTTGATTTCAAAGATGTTGATTTGTACTTCTTTCTCTGTGATTTGCTTTAACTCTTCTTTCAACTTATCTACTTCTTGACCAGCTTTACCAATAATGATTCCTGGACGAGCAGTAGTAATTGTTACAGTGATGAGTTTTAATGTACGCTCGATGATTACATTAGACACACTAGCTTTAGCTAAACGTGCATGAATGTATTTTCTTATTTTATCATCTTCAGCAATTTTGTCACCATAGTCGTTTCCTCCATACCAGTTGGAGTCCCATCCTCTAATGATGCCTAAGCGATTTCCGATTGGGTTGGTTTTCTGTCCCATATTAACTTTCTATAGTGTTAGATCCAAGGACAAGAGTAACGTGGTTAGAGCGTTTGCGAATGCGGTGAGCACGACCCTGTGGAGCAGGACGTAAACGCTTTAACATGTTTCCACTGTCTACGCGGATTTCTTTTACAAATAATGCTGCGTTTTCGATATCAGCATCTTCATTTTTAGCTTGCCAGTTGGCTAAAGCAGATAACAATAGTTTTTCTAAACGACGTGAAGCTTCTTTTGGACTAAACTTCAAGATCGCTAAGGCTTTATTGACATCCTCACCACGCACTTGGTCAGCGACCAAACGCATTTTACGAGGAGACGTTGGGCAATTGTTCAGCTTAGCAAAAGCAAGCGATTTTTTCGCTTCTTTTATGGCTTGTGCGGATTGTCTTTTACGATTTCCCATGTCTATTATTTTTTGCCTTTATTTTTTGCACCAGCGTGACCACGGAATGATCTAGTTGGTGAAAATTCGCCTAATTTATGTCCTACCATATTCTCTGTTACATATACAGGGATAAATTGTCTCCCGTTATGAACACCGATGGTTTGCCCTACAAAATCAGGGGTAATTAACGAAGCTCGAGACCAAGTCTTAATAACTGATTTCTTGCCGGATTCCACATTGGCCATAACCTTTTTCTCAAGGCTGTGGTGTACAAAGGGTCCTTTTTTTAATGAACGTGCCATAGTTGCTTATTTTTTTCTACGTTCGATAATGAATTTACTACTCGCTTTGGTCTTAGAACGTGTTCTATATCCTTTAGCTGGTACACCGTTACGGTTACGTGGGTGACCTCCAGAGGCGCGACCTTCACCACCACCCATTGGGTGATCGACTGGGTTCATCGCTACTGGTCTTGTTCTTGGACGACGACCTAACCAACGTGAGCGACCTGCTTTTCCAGAAACCAATAATTGGTGATCTGAGTTAGAGATGGCCCCAATCGTTGCTAAACAAGTAACAAGGATCATACGGGTTTCTCCTGAAGGCAATTTCACTGTGGCATATTTCCCATCTCGTGCCATTAACTGAGCAAATGCTCCTGCACTACGTGCAATGTTGGCGCCGCGACCGGGGTGCAACTCAATACAAGAAATGATCGTTCCTAACGGGATCGCACTTAAAGGAAGTGTGTTCCCTACTTCTGGAGCAACATTCGCTCCAGAAACAACAGTTTGACCAACCTGCAATCCATTCTGCGCAATGATGTAACGCTTTTCGCCATCAGTATACTCTACTAAGGCGATGAATGCGGTTCTGTTAGGATCGTATTCAATTGTTTTTACTTCTGCTGTGACATCAAACTTATTACGTTTGAAGTCAACTAAACGATACCTTTTCTTATGTCCACCACCAATATGGCGCATGGTCATCTTCCCGGTATTGTTTCTTCCTCCTCTACGCTTCTTCGGAGCCAAAAGGCTTTTTTCCGGCTTATCAGTAGTAATTGCGTCAAATCCATTTACTACTCTAAAACGCTGCGCTGGAGATATCGGTTTTAATTTTCTAACTGACATGTGACGCTATTAAAGATTATTATAAAAATCTATCGCATCTCCTTCGGCTACATCAACGATGGCCTTTTTGATACGATTTGTTTTTCCACGTTGCAATCCGGTTTTTGTGTAACGTGTTTTACGTTCCGGACCGTAGTTTTGAGTTCTTACTTTATCAACAGTAACTCCATAAGCAGCTTCCACTGCTTTTTTGATCTCTACTTTGTTTGCAGTCGTGTCAACCAAGAACGTATAACGATTATTCATCTCGCTATCGGCAGTGGCTTTTTCCGTAATGATGGGTTTTATCAAAATACTCATAACATTATGCTTTATTCAAAATAGTTTCTAAATCGGCGATTGAAGACTCACTAATGACGATGCTTCTTGCATTGACGATTTTGTAAGTATTTAATTCTGAAGTAGTTATGGCTTCTGAATTCTTCAAATTGCGCGACGACAAATATACGTTATTATTTGGCTCAGCCAAGACTAGTAAAGACTTTTTGCTATCGATCCCTAAAGACTTAAGAATGTCGATGTAAGCAGAAGTTTTTGGCGCGTCCATCGCAATATCTTCTAAAACGATAATTGATTTCTCTTGTGCCTTCAAACTTAAAGCCGATTTACGAGCTAAACGTTTTACTTTTTTGTTGGTCTTTTGACTGTAATCACGAACGCGTGGTCCAAATACACGACCTCCACCTCTAAACAATGGGTTTTTGATTGATCCAGCACGTGCAGTACCGGTTCCCTTTTGTTTTTTGATTTTACGTGTACTACCTACAATTTCACCACGTTCTTTCGCTTTGTGGGTTCCTTGACGCTTATTCGCTAAGTGCGCTTTTACGTCTAAGTAGATAGCGTGATTGTTAGGCTCAATACCGAATACGTCTTTAGAAAGTTCAACTTTCCTTCCCGTATCTTTTCCTTGAATGTCAATAACTGCTACTTTCATTATTTCTCAACGATTACGTAAGCATTTTTTGCTCCTGGCACACATCCTTTAACAACTAAAAGATTTTTATCTGCCACAACTTTCAACACTCTTAAGTTCTGTACTTTCACTTTATCGCCTCCCATTCTTCCGGCCATGCGCATTCCTTTGAATACACGCGCTGGATAAGAAGCTGCACCAATTGATCCTGGCGCACGTAAACGGTTATGTTGCCCGTGAGTTGCTTGACCTACTCCGGCAAAACCGTGACGTTTTACTACCCCTTGGAAGCCTTTTCCTTTAGACGTTCCAGAGATATCTACAAATTCTCCTTCTTCAAAGAGATCTACTGATATGGTGTCCCCTAATTGATACTCTTGTTCAAAATCTTGGAATTCAACGACCTTTTTCTTCGGAGCAGTATTCGCCTTTTTAAAGTGCCCTTGAGCTGCTTTATCAGTGCGTTTTTCTGCCTTGTCATCGAAACCTAATTGAAGTGCATCATAGCCATCAACCGCTGCGGTTCTGACTTGGGTAACCACGCATGGTCCAACTTCAATCACCGTACAAGGAATGTTCTTTCCTTGCTCGTCGAAGAGGCTGGTCATACCGATTTTCTTTCCTATTAACCCAGACATTTTATTTAATTATTTATTGTTAATTCTTGTAATTATACTTTGATCTCTACTTCAACCCCACTTGGCAATTCTAACTTCATCAATGCATCGATTGTTTTAGAAGAAGAACTGTAGATATCTAACAAACGCTTGTAAGAGCACAATTGAAATTGCTCACGAGACTTCTTGTTAACGTGTGGTGAACGTAATACAGTAAAGATTTTCTTGTGCGTAGGTAATGGAATTGGTCCTGTTACTACGGCACCGGTTGTTTTTACTGTCTTTACGATTTTATCAGCAGACTTATCTACTAAGTTATAATCGTATGACTTTAATTTTATTCTAATTTTTTGACTCATCGTAAATGATTTAAGCTTTTTGTCCTTTTACTTCGGCAATAACTGCTTCAGAGATGTTAGAAGGTGTTTCTGCATAGTGAGAGAATTCCATGGTAGAGGTTGCACGACCAGAGGAAAGGGTACGTAAAGAGGTTACATAACCAAACATTTCTGAAAGTGGCACTTCTGCCTTCACTACTTTTGCTCCTGCACGGTCGTCCATGTTGTTAACTTGACCACGACGGCGGTTTAAGTCCCCTACAATGTCTCCCATGTTTTCTTCTGGAGTCAATACTTCAAGCTTCATGATAGGTTCCATGATTACTGCGCGAGCAGCTTTGGCGGAAGCCTTGAAGCCCATCTTAGCGGCTAATTCAAAAGAAAGTGAATCTGAATCTACCGGGTGGAAAGATCCATCCTTTAAAGTGATCTTCATCGCGTCTACTTCGAATCCAGCTAAAGGACCATTAGACATTGAGTCTCTAAATCCTTTTTCAACGGCAGGAACATATTCTTTAGGAACGTTCCCCCCTTTGATTAAGTTAACAAACTCTAATCCTGTTTTACCTTCTTCTGCTGGTTCGATGGTAAAGACGATATCTGCGAATTTACCACGTCCACCTGATTGTTTTTTGTAAACCTCACGGTGGTCTGCAGAAGTAGTTAAAGCTTCTTTGTACTCTACTTGTGGTTGTCCTTGACTTACCTCAACCTTAAACTCACGTCTTAAACGGTCAACGATAATATCTAAGTGTAACTCACCCATTCCAGAGATGACTGTTTGGCCAGAGGCCTCATCAGTTTTTACCTGGAAAGTTGGATCTTCTTCCGCTAGTTTAGCTAAAGCCATTCCTAGTTTATCTACATCTGCTTTAGTTTTAGGCTCAACCGCGATCCCGATTACAGGGTCTGGGAAGTCCATACTTTCTAAAACGATCGGAGACTTTTCTGCTGAAAGTGTATCTCCTGTCTTGATGTCTTTAAATCCTACTGCTGCTCCAATATCACCTGCTTCGATAAAATCGATAGAGTTTTGTGTATTAGAGTGCATTTGATAGATACGAGAGATACGTTCTTTTTTACCGGAACGGTTGTTCAATACATAAGAACCTGCATCTAAACGTCCAGAGTAAGCACGGAAGAAAGCTAAACGACCTACATAAGGGTCTGTTGCAATCTTAAATGCTAATGCTGCAAATGGATCGTCTTTAGATGGTTTACGAGAAATTTCTTCGTCTGTATCTGGATTTGTTCCAATGATCGCTTCTTTGTCTTCAGGTGAAGGTAAATAACGACATACCGCATCTAATAAGAATTGTACTCCTTTATTTTTGAAAGAAGAACCACAAACCATAGGAATGATACTCATGTCTTGTGAAGCAGCGCGTAGTGCGTTGTGTACTTCTTCTTCTGTAATAGATTCAGGATCTTCGAAATACTTTTCTAATAATCCTTCATCATATTCTGCAACAGCTTCGATCAATTGACCACGTAGCATTTCTGCTTCGTCTTTTAAATCGTCTGGAATATCGATTACATCGAAAGTAGATCCAAACTCTTCTTCATGCCATACAATCGCACGGTTTTTTACTAAGTCAACGATTCCTTTAAAGTCTTCTTCGTCCCCAATGTTTAACACGATTGGCACTGCGTTAGACTTTAACATATCACGTACTTGCTGACAAACCCCTAAAAAGTTAGATCCTTGACGGTCCATTTTGTTAACGAAACCAATACGTGGTACTTTATAGTTGTCTGCTAAACGCCAGTTAGTTTCTGACTGTGGCTCTACTCCATCTACTGCAGAAAACAAGAAAACCAATCCATCGAGTACGCGAAGAGATCGGTTTACTTCCACGGTAAAATCAACGTGACCGGGAGTATCAATAATGTTAAAGTGATAAGGTTTACTGTCTGGCAACGGTTGTCCCTGTTCTGTCGGAAATTGCCATGTACAGGTTGTAGCAGCAGAGGTAATGGTAATCCCACGCTCTTGCTCTTGCTCCATCCAGTCCATGGTTGCAGCACCATCGTGTACCTCACCAATCTTATGGCTTACCCCTGTATAAAATAGGATACGCTCTGTAGTAGTGGTTTTACCGGCATCAATATGCGCAGCAATCCCAATGTTTCTTGTAAATTTTAAATTTCTTGCCATGGTCTAATGATTAAAATCTAAAGTGTGAAAATGCTTTGTTGGCTTCTGCCATCTTGTGTGTATCAACACGTTTTTTCACAGCAGCACCTTCTTCTTTAGCGGCAGCTAAAACCTCGTTAGCAAGGCGAAGGGCCATCGATTTCTCATTACGCTTACGCGCAGAACTAATCAACCATTTCATGGCGAGTGATACTTTTCTGTCTGGACGAATCTGCATAGGAATCTGGAAGGTAGCTCCCCCTACACGACGGCTTCGCACCTCAACGTGGGGCATAACATTCGAAAGGGCATCTTTCCATAATTCTAAAGCGGTTTTCTCTTCGTCCTGGTTGCGCTCTTCAACGATGTCCATTGCATCGTAGAAAATTTTGAAGGCAACCGATTTTTTTCCGTCCCACATCACCATGTTCACAAAGCGGGTAACGAGCTGATCGTTAAACTTTGGATCTGGGAGTAGCGGACGTTTTTTGGCTTGTCTTTTTCTCATTGTTTACTGTTTTTTCGAGTGACGATTTACTTTTTAGGTCGTTTTGCACCGTATTTTGAACGGCGTTGTAAGCGGCCTTCAACACCAGCGGTGTCAAGTGCTCCTCTTACGATGTGATAACGAACTCCCGGTAAATCTTTAACTCTTCCGCCACGTACCAATACTATCGAGTGCTCTTGGAGGTTGTGTCCTTCTCCGGGGATGTAAGCATTGACTTCCTTTCCGTTAGTCAATCGAACACGCGCTACTTTACGCATCGCTGAGTTCGGCTTTTTGGGCGTGGTAGTATATACTCGGGTACAAACCCCACGTCTTTGAGGACACGAATCCAAAGCAGCCGATTTACTCTTCTTGGCGAGTGTGGCTCTTCCTTTTCGTACTAATTGTGCAATAGTTGGCATACAAATTGTTTAAATTCCCTTTTTTCAGGGCTGCAAATGTAGCAACTTAATTCTTCTTTTCCAACCGTTTTTTTATAAAATCTTTTCTCGAGTTTTCTCAAGGAATCAAATAAAGACATTAACACAAATCCTGCTAATGGATTCATAAATTAATTCATATCAATATGAAAATCTCTACACCCTTTCTGACCCAAGTGGCACACTGATCTTGAGTGATGGGACAGGTGATGGAAGCCGGACTAACGGACCAGCAGAAGGAGAACAATACAATACTTGCGATTAAAGAGTCCGAGTGTTATCAAATATAAACCGCCCAAAAGGGCGGTTTTATTTTGCAATCCCTTTAACCGAAACGAAGCGTTTGGGATCAAATGGATTCATCGCATTGATGAGTTGAAAGCCTTTAAAAGAAGCTAGCTCAACGGTGTGGATGGTTGTGGTTTGGATGATATTATTATCCAATAAAAAAGCCCGTTGCACCCCTTCAAACAAGGGGATCACTGGGGTAATCCAAGCCTCACCTGAATCAAGTACAATGTTAGCATATGAGCTATCAGTCAATAAACCCTTGCGCAGCATCAAGACATCATCACAATCTTCTCTTTGCGCGTAGGCAGCATTAATGAAGGAGCGGTCGGTCCATTTGTGGGGGTAGCGGTACTCCCCTATTTCGACTAGTTTTAAGCGAGGAATTTTTTTAGATTGATAAGGATGTACTTCAAAATGATAGTCCGTTGCATTGTATAATAATCGAACTTTATACAAGCCATCAAGCGGGATGCTAGGAAGCATTGTTTTTATCGACCATGGGCAAGCACGCTGATAGACCGCCTGAAAGGTACGTTCCATGCGATCTTGATGATAGTCCAAGAGAAAAAACTGCCCATCTTTTGCTTTAATGGATTCAACTAGTGGGTACATATATCTTGTCCTTTAATTCTTGAAACTCTTCTTCGATATTGCTGTAGGCGGTAATCCCTCCTCCGCTCCAATAATAGAAATCATTATTTTCTTGTTCAATGTAGCGAATGGCTACTGCAGAGTCGAGGTTTTCGCCATCAAAATAACCATAAACACCGGTGTAGTAGCCGCGTTGGCGTTCTTCTACCGATTGTATAATGTCGATCGTTTTTGCTTTTGGTGCTCCAGAAATTGAACCAGCGGGTAATAAATTCCAAATGATTTCTCCTAAATTATCTTTCCAATTACTGGCTAAGCTACCTTCGATCTCAGAACTAACTTGCAGTAAATCTTTCTCCTTATTTTGAATCCTTTCAATGTACCTGAACTTATTCACCTTGACATTTCTTGCATACTGAGAAATATCGTTGCGGATCAAATCAACAATAGTGCTGTGTTCCCAAAGTTCCTTTGGATTTCCCAAAAGGGTTTCAACTGCATTTGGAGCATTTGCGTCAAGGGTACCTTTCATGGGGTAAGAAAAGACTTGTCCATTTTTAATCTTGATAAAACACTCTGGCGAATAACTCAAGAGTTGGTCTTTTACCCATAAACGATAAGGCGCTTTTGCAGCATGAAACAGCTCTTCTAGGCTGGTTTGTAATTCAATCTTAGTCGGGAAAGTTAAATTCACTAAATAGCTATCTCCTTGATTGAGGTGTAGTTGAACGGTATCAAAAGCACTTTTGTATTGCTCAAAATCAACCGAATGCCTTTTAACTTCTAAATTGGTATTAGAGGTGAGCGCCTCATCAAAATTCTTATAGCCATTGATATCAAAAAGTATACCCTGCGCTTTTGCTTCATGTGGAGAGAGCACTAATGGCTTTGTCTTCTCAAAATCAATGAGAAAGAAAAAAGGCTTTTTTTGACCAGCTAAGTCATTTACACTATCAATAAAGGCTAGTTGAGGAGTCATTTACACATTGAAAATTCCCTCAAATTTAATTCAAATAAAGAAAACCAACCCTTCCTTTAAATTAAAAAACAAGCGGATTTATTGGCGGTTTTTCATTGCACTTTTTCGAACAAAATTCCCGTCATAGCCTTAACCGATGTTTCCTTTATCAAACAAATGGAATTGCGAGGGGTTTCGTCTCTGATTTCATAAGTAACCCCAACAACCTTGTGGATATAAAGCAAGCACCCTTTAAAAACCTACTGTATAGAATTATTTGCTTCTTAGTTAGCTTTATAGTTTGTAATACGGCCTTCTAAAGCGGCAAACCATCTATGTCAAAAAATTAATGGGTTTTATAGCCTACATTTTAGATAAAATAATTCACCTGAAAACAAAGCTTTTCGTTTAGCCAAGCCATATTGAAACTCAGAAT
>Ga0233444_10000554_pt1 | contig 48449 bp, 45 predicted proteins | sample SI_124_October20_6_FD_182792 | JGI IMG/M metagenome (GOLD analysis project Ga0233444, IMG submission 182792) | Seawater microbial communities from Saanich Inlet, British Columbia, Canada - SI_124_October2016_10_MG | ecosystem: Environmental > Aquatic > Marine > Inlet | place: Canada: British... | reverse complement strand
TTTTATTGCTGGCAGGTATCAAGCTGGCAGAGGTTATGGTGCCGCATAGCGATCTAGCTGAAAATGCCTATAAGATTGAAGTGCCGGAAACATCAGCTGTTGCCGATGCCGCGCCTGTTGTCAAGGCGCCTGAGCCAATCTTGGCGATGCTGGCCGATGCCGATATTGCCGCCGGTGAAAAGCTGTCAAAGAAATGCACTGCCTGTCATCTGTTTAATGCTGGTGGGGATGCCAAGGTTGGTCCTGCATTATGGAATATTGTGAATGCTGCGAAAGGCGGAAGCGAAGGCTTTGGCTATTCGGCGGCATTAGCAGGTTTTGGCGGGGCGTGGGATTACGCATCGCTGAATGCATTTCTGGCGAAACCAAAAGCCTATATGCCAGGTACCAAAATGAATTTTGTTGGTCTGAAGAAAGTAACGGATCGCGCGAATATGATCGCCTGGCTTCGTCAGCAGGCAGATGCCCCAGCCGCCTTGCCAAGCGCAGATGAGATTGCGGCGGAAACTGCGGCGAATGGTACCGATAGCTAAGCCATTATCAGCAACAAGCGCAGGCCAGCTCGCAACAGACGAGCTGGCTTTGTTTTTGACAAGTCTGACGGATTTGTCGCGGCCTATTATCACCACATATTTCCGTGCGCTTCCCGATGTGATGACAAAAGCGGATAGCAGCCCCGTTACCATCGCCGATAGATCAGTCGAGCAGGCATTACGTGGTGCGATTGCCGCGCAATTTCCCGATGATGTGATTGTGGGAGAAGAATTCGGTCTTAGCGAAGCATTGTCCGGGGATGGTGTTGGAAATAGTGCCTATAAATGGGTTATTGATCCGATTGACGGCACTAAAGCCTTTGTCAGTGGCAAGCCTGCTTTTGGTACATTGGTCGGGGTTACACATAATGATCGGCCAATTGCGGGCCTGATTGATATGCCCGTGCTTGACGAAACCTATATCGGTACGAGTGAGGGCAGTTTTCTGAATGGAAACAGGCTGACAGCAAGCACGGTAACGACGATTGCTGATGCCAATATTGCAACCACCTCGCCAGAAGCGTTTTCACCTTATGGTCTGGCTGCTTTCAACAAAATCAGCAGGCTGGCAAAAATCACTAATTACGGTGGCGACTGCCATAATTTCGGGCTTCTGGCTGCTGGATTCATCGACGCCGTGATCGAAGATAGTCTGGCACCGCATGATATAATGGGGGTTGTGCAGGTGATGCGCGGCGCAGGAGCGATTGTGACTGATTTTGACGGTAATGATATTGACCTTGCTACAACAAATAGCCTTGTCTGTGCGGGGTCAGCCGAACTGCATCAAGCGATCATTGCCCTGATCCAAAACTAGGCGCAACATAGCGGTATGGACTGTATTTGGTGACGTTTGACAGGAAGATAGACGCATGATTTCGATTGGGTTTTATGGGCATGATGATGACCGCGAGATGTGGCGGCAGCGGTTGACGCCGCTATTGTCTGATTTTGATATTATCAATTTGGAATCGGATGCTGGCATGAAAGCCGATATTGCCTTGGTCTGGGCACCGCCAAGAGGGGCGCTGGCGCAGATGCCACATTTGCGGGGCATTATCATGCAAGGCCAAGGCGTCGATCATATGATGGGCGACGATACCACACCGCGTTCAGTGCCATTGGTGCGGCTGGTTGATCCAGATATGTCAGATGCGCTGAGCCATTGGGCGATTCTGAATGCACTGGATATGTGGCGTGATGGCGCGCAATATCGTGCCCAGCAAGCCGAAAGAATATGGAAACCGATTGAACAACGCCCAGCAACAGGTGCGGTGATTGGCATTATGGGGGTTGGTGCGATTGGCAATGTTATTGCCACGCGTTTTGCCAGTCTGGGGTTCAAAGTCAAAGGCTGGGCGCGCACCAGACGGACGCTTGAGCATGTCGAGATGTTTGCAGGCATGGACGAATTGCCGTCATTTCTGTCCCAAACAGATATTGTCGTGTCGGTGTTGCCGCTAACCCCGGCGACAAGCAATATCATGAATGCAACTTTTTTTGATGCGCTTGCTGATGGTGCCTTTATCATCAATGGTGGACGTGGTGGCCAATTGGTCGAGGATGATTTGTTGGTGGCACTTGATAGCGGCAAAATTGGTGGCGCGGCACTGGATGTCTTTGTTACCGAACCATTGCCAGCAACACATGCTTTCTGGACGCATCCGAAAATCAGGGTCTGGCCGCATGTTGCCGCGCAGACCAATCCGCAAACAGCGGCCCGACAGGTGGCCGCGGCGATCACGGATATCATGGCAGGCGAAGAGCCAGCGAATAAGGTTGATTGGGATCGTGGCTACTAGGGCACTGTGATTAAAGTGGCCTAGATATGGGCAAGGCCGTCAATATAGTCGAACAAGGCGCGCAAGCTCATGACTTCGCCGCCTTTCGGTCGGCCCGGACGCGCAGACAGATTCCATGCCATCACATCAATATGCGCCCAGTTAGTGTCAGTTCCAGCAAAGCGGCGCAGAAATAGCGCGGCGGTAATCGCGCCGCCATAGCCACTAGCACCGGTGCTGGACATGGCGGCGTAACCTGCATCCAGATAGCGGTCATAATCATTGAATAAAGGCAATTGCCACAGAGGGTCTTGTGCTTTGTTGCTGGCCTCAATGATCGAACGGGCAACAGTATCATCATTGGCAAAAAGCGCAGGTAATTCGGTGCCAAGAGCAACGCGTGCCGCGCCAGTCAAAGTTGCAAAATCAATCATGAAGTCGGGCTCGTCCTCACGCGCATAAGTGATGGCGTCGGCCAACACCAGACGGCCCTCGGCATCGGTATTTCCAATTTCGACTTTTAATTCAGCGCGCGTGTCGATCACATCAAGCGGCCGCATCGCACGATCAGAGACGGCATTTTCGGCGGCAGGCACAAGTACACGAAGCTGGATCGGGACATTGGCATGCATCAACGCATTGGCTAGGCCAAGCGCGATGGCACTGCCGCCCATATCCTTTTTCATCATCTCCATGGCTTTGGAGGGCTTGAGATCAAGACCGCCAGAATCAAAGGTGATGCCTTTGCCAATCAAGGTGATCTTTGGTCCGCTTTTGCCCCAGCGCATGTCAATCAAGCGTGGTGGGCATTCAGCCGCCCTACCAACACAATCAATAGCTGGAAAGTCGGATGCCAATTTAGCACCCGAAATAACATCGATCTTGGCTTTATAGGTTGTGGCCAGACGCCGCGCTGTATCTTCAAGGCCTGCCGGATTCATCTTATTTGGCGGCATATTAATCATGTCACGACCAAGATAGATACCACTGGCAAGTCCCAGAATGCGTGATATATCTGTTTTAGCAGGAAGCATGAGCGATGCCCGCGCTGACGCTGGTTTGTCGCGATAGGTCACATAACGGTAATGTGCCAACGCCCAGCCAAGCACAAAGCTGTCGTCACAGGCCGTGTCTGCGGAATCGTTATCGATCTGCCATGTCTGCACGGGCAAACCGTTGGCGATCATGGCGGCGTCCCAGATTGGTTTGGTACTGATGATAGCGACCGCACCATCGAGTGTTCCATTATGGCCTGGCAAGGTTATAGCGCGGCCTGGCTTTGGTTCAAATCCCTGTGCGTCAATCCAGCGTTGGTGATTATTGGCGGCCGCTTTATACCATGCCTGCCACGCTTCGGTTGTGAGCAAATGTAATGGTAAGACGTTGTTAGGTGCAGATGCCAGTTCAATCAGGCCAAAATCGGTTGCGTTATGATATGTATCAGCCATGAGTTTGTTCCGTTGTTCAGTTAATTATCCGCCAATTTGCGGACGCGCCCAAGATAAAGCCAAAGCGTGAGGCCGCGCAAGGCAAGATAGATAGTAAAGGCACCCATCAGCCCACCAATGCCATATCCACGCAACCCCCAGATCAGCAAAACAAACAATATCGACGATATTATCATCGCATTCCGCATTTCACTGGCGCGTGTTGCCCCTATGAAAATACCATCAAGCTGAAAAGCAAGACATGAGGCCGGTGCGATCAGGACAATCCACATCCAGTTTGCCGCGGTCAGTGCAAAAAGATCATCTTGCTGCGTCAGCAAGCCGATGATGATATCGCGACCAAGCCAGATCACGAGCGCAATCAGGATAGCCGTCAGGACAGCCAGACTATTGGTGCGCAAAATCGTCCGATCAAGCATGGCGCGATCATTCTGGCCAATAGCCGCGCCAACTAGCGCTTCGGCAGCATGGGCAAACCCATCAAGGCCAAAAGCGATCATGGTAAAAATCACCATCATCAGATGACAAGCGGCCAGTTCAAGATCACCAAGTTGTGCGCCCTGATTCAAAAGGATTGCCTCGCATGCCAGTAACAGCATTGTGCGGATAAAAATATCACGTCCAAGTCGGAAGAAATCACCAAAAGCAGTCCATTGAAACCAGCGGGAGGTGCCGGTCAATAAGCCAGTGAATAGATAGGTGATAAAGCCATCCAGCATCTTGCCCCACTGCCATTTCATCAGGCTGAATGTCACAATAAAGCCTGTCCATTGGGCAATTACCGATGCCAGTGCGACGCCTTCAACATCCATACCAAGACCAAGGACAAAGCCAATATTGAGAATCAAATTTATCACATTGACGATAAGCAGATGCGTCATACATAGCCGCATGTTCTGACGGCCAAACAGGCATCCGATCAGAACCGTATTGGCCAGCGCAGCAGGCACCGCAAAAAGCCGAACATTGAGATATGATACCATCAAGGCTTCGACGTCAGGACTGCCAGCAAAGCTGAGAACAGCGATCCATTTAATCATCGGCATAGCCAGAATCAGTATGATGCCAATCGAGAAAGCCAGAAACAAACCCCGTGCCAGTAAATTAACAATCTCGTCAGACAGATTGCGGCCATGCGCCTGGGCGACAAGTCCGGTCGTGCCCATACGCAAGAAACCAAAGCCGAAATAGATGAAATTGAAAATCAAAGCACCAAGCCCTACCCCGCCAACATAGGCCACATTGTCAAGCCGTCCCATCATCGCCGCATCAACCGCACCGACAAGCGGCACCGTTATATTGGCAAGAAAAATAGGCCATGATAGAGACCATATATGCCGCCATCTGGTTTGGGCGATAGGGTCATTGGTGGTGCAGGACATGAAGGTGGCTTTCCGGGGAACGGCTGATAATAGGCAATAGAGTGTCAATCGTTAGGATTTAAGGTACTGCGATTTTGATTTATGATGAAGTCATTTTCACAATCGGTATTCTCTTAGTTGCGATCAGGGCTGTTCATTTACTGGTAAATTGCCTAAACCTATGAACGCGTCTTAACTGGTAGCGTGGATGCGCAAAGGAAACGGGTTTGTCCCTTATCTCACACCGTTCGATTCTATATCTGCTTCTTGGGCTGTTGACCATATTTGTTCTGGTTGGGCATCAGCTGGTGCCGCCTATGGATCGAGATGAGTCGCGTTTTGCACAAGCCAGCAAACAGATGGTTGAAAGTGGTGATTTCATAACGGTGCGCTTTCAAGATGAGCTACGCGCCAAAAAGCCTGTTGGTATTTACTGGCTTCAATCAATCAGTGCACAATTGTTCGGCCAAGACGATATAGCGGTATATAGGTTACCCAGTTTGTTTGGGCTTTTGCTGGCGCTGGTGGGTACCTATCGTGCGGGGCTTTTGTTATATCAACCACGATTAGCCTTAATAGGGACAGCGTTTCTTGGCACCAGCCTTGTCGTATTTGCCGAGGCGCATCTTGCCAAAACTGATGCCTTGCTGATGGGGTTATGCGTATGGCAGCAATTGTCACTATTGATGATCTATCGCGCCTATCTTGCTGGCACAACACCGCCTCGATCGGCGTTTCTGGCATTCTGGGTGATTATGGGGCTGGCGATTCTGGTCAAAGGACCGATTGCGCCATTACTGGCGATTTTAACAACAGCGACATTGATGATCTGGCATCGTGATCTTGGGTTACTGCGCCCTTTACGATTATTGTCAGGTTTTGCAATTGTGGCGATGCTTGTTCTGCCCTGGGCCATTCTGGTCAGCCTGGCAACCGATGGGGCATTTCTGGATATTGCGATAAAGGGTGATTTTCTGGCTAAAGTTCAATCAGGTCAGGAATCGCATGGTGCTCCGCCAGGAACGTATCTGGCTTTGCTTGTCATTCTGCTATGGCCAGCTTGTTTGTTATTGCCACGCGCGCTCCTCAGCTTTCGACAGATTCTTGCCAATAGCGAAGCACGATTCCTGCTAGCATGGCTGGTACCGTTCTGGCTGGTCATTGAGCTGACGCCGACCAAATTACCGCATTATCCATTGCCAGTATTGCCAGCTTTGGCATTGCTCTGCGTCGTTGGCATCCGCACAGCCCTGCCAACGACCAAACTGGCACGCTATGTCATCACGGCATTTGAGTTTCTATGCCTGCTTGTGGCTGTGGTTTTTGCGATGCTGTTAATATGGAGTGCAATGAATTACGGCGGTAATGATAGCGTTATGGCGTTTGCCTTTGCCGGACTTGGTGCGATGGCGGCGGCATGTGCAAGCTGGTTTGGCCTGCAATGGATTCTAACGCAGACTATGCGTCCGCTTGGCATCACGCTGGCGGCAGCGATGGCGTTTAACATTTTTGCTATTGGTGGTTTGTTACCATCCTTGCAACGTATTCATCTATCAACAGCGATTACCAAGGTTATTGACCAGATGCCCGCACGGCCACAAGCCATAGCGGCGGCTGGTTATCACGAGCCGTCATTGGTGTTTTTACTTGGCAAGGATCTGTTGCTTTTGAATGGCCGCGAAGCTGCGTTTTTCCTTGATGAAGCGTCAGGTGGTGTTGCGCTTGTCGAAAGCCGTGAACATGATGTGTTTCTGGAAACCACCAAAGCACTGGGGCTGAAGCTGGAGACCCCGATTCAAGTCAGCGGGATCAATATGTCCAAGGGGCAATCGGTAATAATGCTTATCTATCGTGTGCAGATGTTTGACGGCGCTAGCCGCACAGGGTAAGAAGCGGTTATAAATTAAAATCTCTATTTGATAATTGGTTACTTTTATGGCGCAAAATACGGCAAAAGCATCCAGCAAAGCTGATATTGATATATCGGTATTGGTGCCAGTGATGAATGAAGCAGGGAATATTCGTCCGCTTATTGACGAAATTGTCTCTGCGCTAGCAGGCCGACATTTTGAAATCATATATATTGATGACGCCAGCACCGACGCCACGGCTGATGAATTGGCTGACAGCCAGCGCGCCATTCCCCAATTACGTGTTATGCGGCACGCCAAGCGTGCTGGCCAAAGTGCGGCATTGCGTTCGGGTTTGCTGATGGCCAAAGGATATCTGATTGCGGTGCTTGATGGTGACGGACAGAATGTGCCTAGCGATCTTCCAGCGCTGGAAGCGGCGCTTCTTGCCGATTATCCAGAACGTGGTATGGCGGCAGGTATCCGGCAAAAACGCAAAGATACAGCGCTGAAATTGCAAGCGTCACGCATTGCCAAATGGATACGCAAAGCCTTGCTTGGCGATACGCATCCAGATTCAGGATGCGGTATCAAGATTCTGCATCGTGATTTGTTTATCGAATTACCTTTTTTCAATCATATGCACCGCTTTATGCCCAGCCTTGTTCGCCGTCATGGTGGCGGTGTAACCGGAGTTGCTGTTGCGCATCGGGCACGCACGCAAGGGCAATCGAAATACCAAGTGCTGGATCGACTGGTGGTTGGCATTTCGGATATTATTGGTGTCATATGGTTGTTAAAACGGGCACCACGGCAGGGTTCGGTGGTCGAGATTGCCGCGCCAAAACGCCAACGTAATCATAAAGGCACATAAAATGATTGAAGTTATGTCAGGCCAGATTGAAATGGCTGTTGGCGTGGTCGCCACTGCATTATTGGCCGTGTTTCCGTTTTTACCAGCCAGCCTTGCCACGCATCCCGAACAGATCATGGTGGTTGTTGGGTTTGCTGGACAAGGCCTTTTTGCGATGCGTTTTATTTTGCAATGGCTGAGTTCGGAAGGTCAGGGACGGTCGGTCATTCCCTTGGCTTTTTGGTATTTTTCCATTGGCGGGGGTAGCGTTCTGCTTTTATACGCCATATGGCGGCAAGATCCGGTCATTATCAGTGGACAGGGTTTGGGTCTATTTATTTATTTCCGTAATCTATATTTTATCCATCGAAGCAAGAATGACGATAGCTAGGCGTTAGAGCGTCGTTTCAGCCATGTCCATGATGATATGCCATTGCGATTCGGTGACGGGCATGACCGACAGGCGCGCTTGCCGAACAAGCGCCATATCCTGAAGCCGTTCATCGGCTTTGATGCTGGCCAGTGTTACTGGTTTGGTTACGCTTTTTACCGCTTTGACCGAGACCATGCCAAACCGCCCCGACGCATCCGTCGGATCAGGATGGTAAAGCGCACAAATTTCAACAATGCCAACAATCTGCTTTTCATTTACCGAATGATAGAAAAATGCCAGATCACCAATCTGCATCGCTTTCATATTGTTCGACGCCTGATGATTACGCACGCCATCCCAGCCTTCGCCTGTTTCGCCACGATCAAGTTGGTTCTGCCATGACCAAGATGATGGTTCGGATTTCAATAGCCAATAATGCATGTAATCGTCTCCTTTCAGGTCATTCAGTGCTTACATTATTCAGCACCAGGAGGCCGTGCCAGCAAAGCCTTTACGGCGTCATTCAAATTTTGTCCATGGTTCAGCACCATGTCAATGGCATTGGTGATAGGTAAATCAACGTTCTTGTCACGTCCCAAACGTGCCAATCCGGCGACGGTGCGACTGCCTTCGGCAAGCTTGTCTGGCACTGTTTCACCCGCGCCAAGCGCAAGGCCAAAAGCCATATTGCGTGAATGTGGTCCAGCGCAACTGAGCGCCAAATCACCAACACCGCCAAGCCCAAAAATGGTGTCAGCATCACCGCCAATAGCGTGATTTAGGCGCGCGATTTCAGCTAGTCCACGGGTGATGATGGCCGCTTTGGCATTGTCGCCAAGCCCCAGTCCGACAGCACATCCAGCGGCGATAGCCACAACGTTTTTCATGGCACCTGCCAGTGCCAGTCCATCTGGGTCATTATGTGTGTAAACGCGAATATTGCTGTGCCGGAATGCGCTTTGAATCATGTCCAGAACATTCGGTGATGTTGATGCGGCGACAAGGGCGGCGGGCAACCCAGTCAGAACCTCGTCGGCAAAACTTGGTCCAGAAAAAACAGCGATAGGATAATCGGGCAAGGCCTGTTGAGCGGCGTGGGTCAGGAGCTGAGCATTCTGACCATCCTGACTGGTGATTCCTTTGGCACATAAAATCACAGGTGTGCCAGCCGTAGCATGTGCGGCAATGGTCGCAAAAGTGGCTGGATTGGCAGCAACAGGCACAACAACAAAAATCATGCTAGCTGTTTGCAAACATGCTGGCGAGACGCTGGCTGGCATCGGCGGCATCGAGGAGACATTGGGAAGTTGCACACAATGGCCAGTGGCCAACGCATCGACAGTTTCCTGACGGCGTACCAAAAGATGTACATTATGGTCAGCGCGCCCTAAGGCAGTGGCAATGGCGCATCCCCAGCTACCCCCGCCAATGATGACAGGCTTCATAGTCATTGGCGCACCCCACGCCCAGGTGGTGGGCTGGCATCAGGGTCAAGCGGCCAGCGCGGACGTGGTTCAAAATCTAGCTGGTCTGGCTGGTCATGGCGTTCAAGCGCGGCCCAAGCAATCATGGCGGCATTGTCAGTACAGAGATTGGCTGGTGGAACAACAATCTGAAATCCGGCAGATTCTGCCTCGGTTTGAAGTCGGTTAAAAATCGTTTTATTGGCCGCGACCCCCCCAGCAATAACAAGGGTGTTAGCGGTGCTGATGCCGTGGTTTGAAATGTTAATATCGGTGGCAAAGATTTGCATCGCACGTTTGGTGCGATCAGCCAGACAATCGGCAATGGCGGCTTGCAAGCTGGCTGCCAGATCATTGATAGGTGCTGTCTGGACACCGCCTAATTGTGCCAGTTTTGTTGCCAAGGCAGTTTTCAGTCCGGAAAAGGAAAAATGACAATTATTTGCGCCACGTAACGGGCGCGGCAAGGTGATCGATGTAGCATCACCTGAGGTGGCGGCTTTTTCAATAGCAGGCCCCCCCGGATAACCAAGCCCCATGATTTTGGCGCATTTGTCAAAAGCCTCGCCAGCGGCATCATCCATCGTTGTGCCCATGCGGTGATATTTGCCAGGTGCGGTTACGGCAAGAAGCTGGGTATGGCCGCCAGAAACCAGAAGCAAAAGATAGGGAAAGCCAATGTCATTACATAGCCGACCGCTCAGGGCGTGACCTTCGAGGTGATTGACAGCGTAATAGGGGATAGACCGTGCGGCGGCAATAGCTTTGGCAGCAACGGTACCAACGATAACCCCGCCAATAAGACCAGGTCCGGCAGTGGCAGCAACACCATCAATATCGTCAAATGTCATACCCGCATCGGCAAGCGCTGACGCAATGACATCGTCAATCATGTCAAGATGCGCACGGGCAGCAACTTCGGGAACGACGCCGCCATGCTTGGCGTGCGTTTCGATTTGTGACGCGATTTTATTGGCATGGATCGATTTATCAGCGCTGACGATAGCCGCGGCGGTTTCATCACAACTGCTTTCGATACCAAGGATGGTAAAATCTTTTGCCATTATGAAGGTGATCTTTCCATATTTTCAGGTTCGGTAGCATCGTATCATGCCGCAAGCTGTTGATACTAGATTTTTTGGGGCTTTTTGGGCTATGCAAGCGCGCGCTGGCGCATTAGATATGGCGGTGATGAAACCTGACGATAGTTATTTTTCTGCTACGCCTCTTGTTCTTGCCAGTCGGGCGTCAACGCTTGCGATGGCGCAGGCTGAACTTGTGCGTGTGGCCCTAGCACCGGTTGCAAGCCGGATCGAACCGTTTACCACCAAGGGTGATCGCATAGTTGATCGTCCCCTTGTCGAGGTAGGCGGTAAAGGCGTTTTTATCAAGGAGCTTGAACGCAGTTTGCTGGCCGGACAATGTGATGCGGCTGTGCATTCGATGAAAGATATGGAAAGTGATTTTGCCGATGGCACGATGATTGGCGCGGTATTGCCGCGCGAAGACCGTCGTGATGCGCTGGTTGGCACATATGCTGATCTGGATGCGCTTCCAGATGGTGCCATTGTGGGCACATCTTCGGTGCGGCGTCGGGCTTTGTTACTGCATCATCGTCCTGATCTACGCATTACGCTGTTACGCGGCAATATAAACAGCCGTATTGCAAAGCTGGCAAAGGGTGATTACGACGCCATTATTCTGGCCGTTGCTGGGCTGAAACGCCTGAATCTGACAATCGATTATACGCCGCTTGATGAAAAGATCATGCCACCAGCGGCGGCACAAGGTGCTTTGGCTGTTCAGCTATGTGATCCAAATATGGCGCAAGGTGAGACAGCTACGCGCCAGCAAGCGGTGCTTGATGCGGTGTCGGCGCTGACTTGCGCCGCCAGTATGATTGAGGTGACCGCCGAACGTGCGATGCTGGCACATCTGGACGGATCATGTCATACGCCGATTGCGGCAAGCGCACGCTTTATTGATGATCAGACACTAAGTCTGGATGGCATGGTGCTAAGCCATGATGGTGGTGCCGCATTTCGCCAAACAATGACAGGTAGAAAAAATGATGCAGAGGCGCTTGGTGTCAAACTTGCCACGGCGCTTCTTGATGATGCGGGTGGACATGATTTTCTGGCCTAAGCCTGAAAAAAATGTCGAAAAAGCCTGATAATAAAGCTCAGCATCACTAAACAAAATGCGCTATGTTTGGAGACTATAGCCTTGTCGATTATTCAAGCGGGATCAAGCAAAGTGATGCGATGGCACGTCAAAAGAACCATCTGATATTATCAACACGCCCGCTTGCCGATGCAATGCGCGATGTTGCATCCCTGCAAAGACGCCAAGTTGCGGCCATGGCCATGCCGGTGATGTCGTTGGTGCCACTTGCCCGTTATGATCTGCCTGATCCAGTGACTATCTCAGCTTTAATTTTTACTAGTCGCAATGCTGTTAGCTGTTTTGCGGCGTCGCCACCCTTGGGCGCATGGCTGGACAAGCCGGTCTTTGTCGTTGGCGCGGCAACAGGTAGTGCGGCACGGCTGGCAGGGTTTAAAGATGTAATCGTTGGCCGTGGCGGTGGCGCGGGGCTGGTGCCGGATATTCTGGCGGCAAAGATGAATGGGGATATGGCTATTTTGTGGCCGTCAGCTATGCATAAAAGTTTTGATATGCAATCGGCGCTTGGGGCGCATGACATTACTGTCATTGATATGCCTGTTTATGATATGGCACCTGTTAGCGCTGTTGATCCGGCGGTTACAAGGCATTTGGATGATGGCGGCATGCTTTCAGTCATTATTATGTCAGCCCGCAGTGCCATCTTGTTTGTCGAATTGCTTAAAACAGGAAATCTGTGGCAACATAGACACCGGATAAGCGTCATTGCAGGCAGTGCGGTGATTGCGGATTCGGCAGGTGTGGGTTGGAAACATATATGGGTCAGCAAAAGACCATCACGAAGCCGTATTCTGGCCATCGCGACGTTGGTAGATCGGCAGGCTAACCAAAGGCAGGTGGCCATAGGCAAGGACAGTGCAGAATGACTTCGAAAGCAAAAACACCGTCTGCTGAAACAATCGAGGGGGACGCTGTTGAAAAACCAGCAACAGCCAAATCGTCGGATCATCGCACTACCACGCCAGCAAAAAGTGATGCGCGGGTTTCAGGTGCTATTATCATAGCGTTGGTGCTGGCTTGCATAAGTATCGCCGTTGCCGCATTCAGCCTGTATCAAAACCAATATCAAGATGTGCCAGTAAATACGGCCACTACTGAAGAGGTCGATGCCCTAACGCTTCGTCTGGCGGCATTGGAAAAAGCTGTTGATGAAAACAAGCTGGCAGGGGACGAAATACGGCGTGATCTGGAAGCAAGAATCGCCCAGCAAGCAGAGAATTTGCCAAAGGGAGATGTAGTGGCAAGCGATATAGCACAGCGTTTGGCGGTGCTGACGGATCGCCTTGGTGAGATTGAAGACACTATGTTTGAACTCACTTTGCTGGACAGCGCCTCATCACCATCGGTTACAGACGATGCTAACCAGCCTGTGCAACAGGATAATGTGGCTTCGGCTGAAACAACAGATAGTAATGGATTATTGTCACGTGCATCGCCTCAACCTGTTCAACCGGCTACCATTCTGTCGCATGCGTCACTGGTCGCTGTGAGCGGGTTGATGGCTGATAACATGGCTGGTCGGCCTGTCGGCCAGTGGTATGATGTTTTGCAGGCACTTGTGGCGCAAGGTGCCCTTGATTTTGATATGGAAACGCTGTCTGTCGCGTTGGTGCAAGACCCGCCAAGCCGCAGCAATCTGCTTGGTGATGCAGATCACGTGATTGCCGCTATGGCTGATAGTCTGCAAATCAAAGAGGTGGATAAGTCACTATTGGGGCAAGCCAGTGCCAAACTTGGCAAGCTGGTTAATCTGCGCGCGACTGACCACGCGACAGATAGCCCAGCAGGTCAGCTTGCCGCCTTTGAAAAAGCGGTTATGGCGCATCATTTTGATGCTGCTTTGCAGGCGGCACAAACATGGCAAGGGCATGATGTGCCAGAATTGACAAAATGGCAGGCGGCGGCAACAGCACGTCATCAGCTTGATGCCACGATCATGCAGCTGGTCGCTGCGGTTCTGGTCGATATAGTCGAGGCAAGTTAATGCTGATACGGCTTGTGATTCTGTTCCTGTTCATTCTGGCAACGGCGGTTATAGCCAGCTGGTTAGCCGCCCAGCCAGGTAGCGTTCAGATTGACTGGCTGGGGTGGCGGCTGGAAATGCGTACCAGCCTTGCGGTGGCGCTGATTGTTGTGTTTGCGCTAGGCATGGTGTTTTTTGATCGGCTTTATCGGTTTATAAAATCGCTGCCAGGCTGGCTTGGCAGTTCGGTAAAGAAACGCCGCGATATAGCTGGACATAAGGCACTGACATTGGGCTTGATGGCAGTTTCAGCTGGAGAGCCAGCCGAGGCCAAACGACAGGCGGCACGGGCGCGCCGTTTACTTGACGCGCCGCAACTGACCAATCTGCTGGCCGCACAGGCGTCAGCACTGGCAGGGGATCGCCAGGCAGCCCGACGTTATTTCACCTCACTGATTGCCGAATCTGACAGTGCGTTTCTGGGGCATATAGGGATGATGCGTTTGGCGCTTGACGATGATGCGCCAGATGCCGCGCTGGCGTCGGCGCGCAAGGCGTTGGCTTTGCGACCAAAATCAACATTGGCAGCATCGCATATTGTTCATCTTGAAGCGGCTAGACATGAGTGGCAGGCAGCTTTGCCCGCCCTTGAAATACTTGCCAGTGAATCCGGATCTGGACAAGTTGAGCCCCAAGAGGGAAGTGCCAATATTCAATCACAGCGCAACGCGTTGCTTTATATGGATGCCAGTGAACGTATCGACAATGCTGATCGTCAAGGGGCGCAAAAGGTGCTGATGCGCATTATTAAGACTGCTCCTGGGTTTCTGCCTGCAGTGATTATGCTAAGTGATATATATCTTGAAACAGGCGCAAACCGGAAAGCGGCTAAGGTGCTGGAAAAAGCATTTGCCATCACCCCGCATATCGAGATTGCCAATCGACTCAAGCAGGCATGGCAGGTAAATGACGGTGGGTTTATCGCCAAGCTGATGAAGGTGATTCCGGCTGGCAATAATGCAGGCGATGCGGCACGGTGCATTATTGCCAATCTGGCACTTGACGTGGGGCTGGACGGTGAAGCCACTGGCCAGATCAAGGCAATACCCGAAAGCCGACGCGATGCCGATGCATGGCAAGTTGCGGCACGTATCGCCCAGTTGCATGGTCATCAGGAAGATGCGCATGCGGCGTTTGTTGCGGCCAGCAAAGCCCCGCGACCGCATAGCTGGCAATGTGGTGCGTGTAAAAGCCTACATGATGAGTGGTACAGCCATTGCCCCGATTGCGATAGTTTCGCCCAGCTTGGGTGGCAACGGCCAGATCGTGTGACGCCGTTGTTTGATGAGACTGTTTGATGAGCCTGTTTGACAGCTATGACAGACCAGAATAGCTGGTCATGAAAGCCCGATTGAAAAAATAGGTAAAGCGAATTATACAGATTCAACATGCTACTAATGTGCATCAGCCCGATTAGTTAAGTGGTATAACAGTTGATTCGTAATCATCAATCGCCAGTTCGATTCTGGCATCGGGCACCATTTTAAAGAACCTAGGGTTAGGTCAATCTGGTCAAGCGGGCATTTAATTTTGTTCCGTATAGATGCGGATCGTTGCTTCAACACCGTTTTGATAAATGCATAATAGCCATCTTCCAAACGCATCAGCAAAGCGTGCGTGTTGGCTGAGATCACCATATATTTGTTGCATTTCAAGCCAGACAGACGGGTTTTGCTGTGCGTCAGCAGCTTTGATTGTGAGCGTTTCCCAAATGGGATCGTTCGCCGCAATCTGGCTACCATTTTCACGTGTGCCTAGACACATGCGCGCCCATAACGCCTCGATAAGTGCCAACCCTTCGATGGATTGGCCAGATTTCAACGCATCACGAATTGTTGGCAGGATAAAACCAACATGGCGCGCCGAGCCATCAAAGGCAACACGCCGCACCGTATCTATAATGGAATCATTAGCGAACCGTCTATCAATCAGATCTAGATATTCGATGACCGGACTGTCAGGCAAAGGATCGACATGCGGAATGATCTCTTCTGTTAGCACCTTTCTGAACATGGCATGGATCAGCGGATGTGCCATCGCATCAGAGATATTATCAACACCCAAAATTTCTGCAGCGTTAGCAAGCACCTGATGGCCGCCATTTAGAACACGTATTTTTCGCGCCTCATACTGATGCACGTGATCCGAGAATTCAGCCCCTACAAGCGTCCAATCAGGGCGTCCAGTACAGAATGTATCTTCAATGACCCATTGGCGGAAGTTTTCATGCGTCACCGGTGCCGCATCATCTATTCCAAGAGACCGCGCACGTTGCAGTTCGGCAGGACCAGTGGCGGGCACAATGCAATCAACCATTGAGTTTGGAAACGAACAATGACTATCAATCCAGTCGGCAAGATCATGATCACTTAGCCGTGCCAGACCAACAACAGACTGTCGCAAAATCGTGCCATTTGCCTGTAAGTTATCACAACTCAACCCTGTGAAAGGGCCAATGCCACTGTCACGCCGCAAACGGAGCGCGGCAACAATGGCGCCGAATGCGGTGCGAGGACAATCCGGATTTTCGGCATCATGGATAATGTCGGCATGCGTTATATCTAGCCCGTTAGTAACAGGATCAAGGTAATAACCACCTTCGGTTATCGTTGTTGTTACAATCCGTATTCTTGGATCGGCCATTGTCTGAATAAGTGGTTTATTATCTGGCTCAACGGGCAAAAAGTCCAACATCGCTCCGGTGACTTCAGTTGCTTGCGCGCCAAGTGGGTCGAGTTCAATCAATGTGGTTAGGCAATCTTGTCCCAACAACTTTTCACGCATAACAGAATCATGTTCGCGAACGCCAGCACCAATGATTGCCCAATCCAAAGCGTGACCTTGTTGCATGAGGCGGTGAACATACCAGGCTAGATGCGCGCGATGAAAATTACCAACACCTATATGCACGATACCAGGCGACATCTTTTTACGATCATAGCTGGGACGCATGACATGTGCTGGCAATTCGTCAAGCGTATTGTTTTGCAGACTATTCACATTGGTTTTACGCGAAGAAAGATCCATTAACTCATCCATTGTCCACCATCTACATTATAGGTTTGTGCCACAATGTAGTCGGCTTCTTTACTTGCCAGGAAAATTGCCATGCCAGAAAGATCTTCGGGATGACCCATTCTGCCAAAAGGCACGCCAGCGGCGACTTCCTGCTTTTTTTGGCCAGGCTGCTTGTTTTCATATTTTGCAAAAAAGGCATCAACACCGTCCCAATGTTCGCCATCAACCACACCAGGCGATATTGCGTTCACATTGATGCCATGCTCGATCAGGTTCATCCCTGCAGATTGTGTCAAAGAGATAATAGCGGCCTTTGTCGCACAATAGACTGCCACTAGTGGCTCGCCCCGACGTCCTGCCTGGCTGGCCATATTGATGATTTTGCCGCCCTCGCCGCGTTTTATCATATGGCGGGCAACGGCTTGCATTGTGAATAATGTTCCCGCGACATTTATATCAAACACCTGCTGATAGTCATCACGCGTGATCTCGGCAATCGGTGCCGCCGTAAAAACCGCCGCATTATTTATAAGAATATCAATGCCACCAAATGCCGCCACTGCCGCATCAACGCCTATATCGATACTCGTCTGACTTGTCACATCCATCTCAATGGCCATGGCCTGATCACCAAGGCGTTTTGCCGCTAGCTGCGCTTGTTTACTATTGATATCAGCTATTGCAACCTGCGCACCTTCATTGATATAGGCCTCAGCGAAATGCAGCCCTATCCCCCGTGCGGCGCCCGTAATCAGCGCTGATTTGCCAGCTAGCCGTTTCATGTTTGCCGCAATCCTTGTTTGTCAAATTTGTGCAGATGCGTGAAGTCAGGTGTGAGGTAAACCTTGGTACCATAAGGTAAATCCAACGCTCCACTGGCGCGCACCGTCAATGTTTCTGAAAAGACCGGGCAATGCACGTGAACAAAGGTATCTGACCCCAAATGTTCAGTCACGCCAACTACGCCTTCCCAATCACCCTTCTTGGATGAAATGGCAATATGCTCAGGCCGTATCCCGATGGTATGTGCCTTATGTTTTAAAGCCTCTTTGCCGCCAAGAAGATTCATCTTTGGCGACCCAATGAAGCCAGCAACGAATGTATTACATGGATTGTGATATAGTTCTAATGGGCTTCCTACCTGTTCGATCACGCCTGCCTGCAACACCACAATTTTGTCAGCCATGGTCATCGCCTCTATCTGATCATGTGTTACATAAATCATTGTAGTTGCAAGCCGCTTATGCAGTTCACTTATTTCAAGTCGCATCCCAACCCGAAGTGCCGCATCAAGGTTCGATAAAGGTTCATCAAATAGGAATGCCGTTGGCTCGCGTACAATCGCACGACCAATGGCAACGCGTTGACGCTGGCCACCTGATAGCTGTCCGGGACGTCGATCAAGATAATCAGTAAGATTCAGAACCTTTGCGGCCTCTTCGACCCGGCGCGTCTGCTCTGCCTTATCCAACCCAGCCATCCGCAGGGGAAAGGCGATATTTTTGCGCACAGACATATGCGGATACAGCGCATAGGACTGAAACACCATGGCAAGTCCACGTTTGGAAGGTGGGTTTACTGTCGCATCCTGACCGTTAATCAAAATCTGTCCTGATGTCACATCCTCAAGTCCGGCAATCAGCCGCAAAAGGGTGGATTTGCCGCAACCAGACGGACCAACAAACACGACGAACTCGCCATCATCAATTTGCAAATCCAGTGGCGGAATAACTTCGACATTACCAAAATGCTTTGAAATTTGAATGAGTTGTATCTGCTTCATATCGGTTTTCCTATTTTACCGCCCCAAAGGTTAGGCCGCGCACGAGTTGTTTCTGGCTAAACCAGCCCATGATTAAGATTGGTGCAATTGCCATAACCGAGGCGGCGCTCAGCTTTGCATAAAAAAGCCCTTCTGGACTGGAATAGCTCGCTATAAATGCCGTAAGTGGTGCTGCTTTGGCAGCGGTCAGATTCAAGGTCCAAAAGGCCTCATTCCAAGCTAGAATTATGTTTAAAAGCATAGTGGATGCGATACCCGGCACGGCCATTGGTGTGAGAACATAAAGCAGTTCTGAACGCAAATTTGCCCCATCCATACGCGCGGCTTCGAGTATCTCATTCGGGATTTCTTTGAAATATGTATAGAGCATCCAAATTATGATCGGTAGGTTGATCAGCATCAAAATGACAACCAGACCTGTGCGGCTATCAAGAATGCCAAGCTGAATAAACAAAAGATAAATCGGATAAAGAACGCCAACAGCGGGTAGCATTTTTGTCGATAACATCCACATCAAAATACCACGCGTCCGACGTGATGGCACAAATGCCATAGACCAAGCTGCGGGTACAGCAACAAGAACACCCAACAAAGTTGAACCAATCGCGATAATCACTGAATTGTTGAAATGCTTGAAATAGTCTGAGCGTACCTGCACCACAGAATAGCTTTCAAGAGTCCAAGCCGACGTCAGTACCTCGATAGGTGTCCTGATCGCATCACCTTCAGTCTTGAATGACAGAACAATGATCCAAAGAATGGGAAAGAAAATTGCAAGGCCTATGGTCCATGCAATAATAGTTGTGATTAATTTACGCCTGGTTGTGACAGTGCGGGCCATGTTTATCTCCTCACCTGTCCAGATTCTTGCCGACGATGCGCATTAGAAAAATGGCAACGATATTGGCTAAAATAATTGCATATACGCCACCTGCCGAGCCTAGCCCTACATTCTGGCTTTCAAGAACCCGTTGAAAAATCAAATAGGTCAGTGTTTTAGTGCCAAAGGCACCGGCAGTTGTCACGAAAATTTCAGCAAAAATGGATAAAAGAAAAATTGTCTTGATCAACACCACAACCGTGATGGCACGCGAAAGATGCGGTAGCGTAATGAAATAGAAACGGCTAAACGGTCCGGCACCATCCATTTCTGCGGCCTCGCGTTGCTCGGTATCCAAAGATTGAACAGCTGTTAACAGGATCAGCGTGGCAAAAGGCAACCACTGCCAGCTGATGATCATTATAAGTGAGGGCAATGATGCTTGGCTAAGCCATTGGATTGGTTCAGCACCAAAAGCCCGCCAGAGATGGGCAAAAAAACCATTCACCGGATCCATAAACATATTTTTCCAGACAAGGCCGGATACGGTTGGCATCACGAAGAATGGTGCGATCACAAGTATTCGAACAATGCCCTGACCCCAGATAGGCTGATCCAGAAGCAAAGCTAGCAGAATACCTAGTAAAATTGTTATAATCAGAACACCACCGACAATGGTCAACGTTGTTGCTACAGCAGGCCAGAACGAGCTGGATGAAACAAAACGTACATAATTGTCAAAACCCACCCATCCTAGATCGCCACCGCGCAACGGCAGATATTTCTTGAATGAGAAGTATAGTGTCATAACCAGAGGAACAAGCATCCAGCCTAGAAGCAATATTGTTGCTGGTGCGATCATTAATCTGGCAATTGATCGGGAATGCTGGGTAGCCAAGGGCGCGCCTCCTAATTTTACGGGATCACTTCCTCGGACGAGGTGCTCATGGCACCATGATCAGATTTGGCGTAATCAGATTTGGCGTGCAGGGGGCGGCAAGTGGCCGCCCCTTGCGGATTTGAGCCTAGCGATAGCCAGCAGCTTCCATTGCGTCATTGGTCAAAGCCTGTGCTTTGGCCAGTGCGTCTGCAACACTCTGCTTGCCAGCATAGGCAGCGGAGAATTCCTGACTGACTTCGGTTGCGATTCCAGCAAATTCAGGAATAGCCGCAAACTGGATGCCAACATAAGGACTAGGATCTACGGTCGAGTTATTCGGATCAGCCGATAGAATCGAATCCAGTGTCATCTTGGCAAACGGGACATTCATGTAGTTTGCATTCTCATAAAGTGAGGTCCGCGCACCAGGTGGTACATTTGCCCAACCTTCTTTTGCAGCAACCAGTTCAATATAACCGTTTGAAGTGGCCCATTCGATGAACTGCTTGGCAGCATCTTCTTTTTGCGTGCCTGCCGGAATGGCCAAAGCCCATGCCCACAACCAGTTAGAGCGAACGCCCATTCCATTGTCAGGAGCCAAAGCGAAGCCAACTTTGTCAGCTACAGTTGAATCCTTTGGGTTGGTTACGAAAGATGCCGCAACAGTGGCGTCAATCCACATGCCACATTTGCCTTGTTGGAACAGAGACAGGTTTTCGTTAAAGCCGTTTGTGGCAAAGCCAGCAGGGCCAGCGTCGTTCATCATATTGACATAGAAGTTCAGTGTGTCTGACCATTCACGGGTATCGAACTGGGCATCCCAGTTTTCATCAAACCAGCGTGCGCCAAATGAATTTGACATTGCCGTAATGAAAGCACCGCCTTCACCCCAGCCTGCCTTGCCGCGCAAGCAGATACCATTGATGCCATTGGCACGATCAGTCATTTCACGCGCCGCTTTGGCAATGAACGACCATGATGGTGCTGAAGGCATCGACAAACCCGCTTTTTTTATCAGGTCGGTCCGGTACATGATCATTGAGCTTTCACCATAAAATGGTGCGGCATAGAGGGTGCCGTCATAGCTTAGGCCACCAGCCATAGCTGGCAGAATGTCACCGGCATTATATTCGGCACTCAGATCATCAAGAGGAACCAACCAGCCATTCTTGCCCCAGATTGGGGTTTCATACATGCCGATTGTCATGATGTCGAAAGCACCGCCTTTTGTGGTGATATCAGTTGTTACTCGCTGACGGAGCACGTTTTCTTCTAGTGTCACCCACTCAACAGAGTGGCCAGTCTTAGCCGTAAAGTCATCAGTTAGGCCTTGCATACGAATCATGTCACCATTGTTCACTGTAGCAATGGTGAGCGTGTCCGCATACGCAACGCCTGACGCCATCAGAGATGCCGCCGCCGCCGTACAAAGTAGTTGTTTCAATCGCATTGTCTTCCTCCTAGGTATATTACTCATAAAAAGTGAACACCATAATATTTGCCCGCGTCAATATAAATTTAACGCGCGTAAATAAATGTTTTTCTGCAGAGGTGACGCAAAGTTGGTTTTTCTAGGCAGAGCCACGCATTATGAGGCGCGCGGCAAATAATCTTTCTTCACGATTATTTAGCTTTCCACCAGCGTCGATCAGTTGAAACAAAGTTTCTACAGCATGATCTGCCACCGATTCATAATCATGCGCCGCTGTGGTTAAAGACGGACAGGTAAAACGTGAATAAGGATGGTCATCATGAGATGCCACGCGAATGTCGCAGGTTTCGTCACGGCCAACAGTGACCCCTAATTCATGGCATGCAGATAGGAAACCGATTGCCAAACGATCATTACTGCAAAGCACGGTTTTGGTAGGAAGCATATTGTCGTGCAAAACCTTCAAAGCACCTTGGCGGCCGATTTCCTCAAAGCCCCACCCAGTTCCATCAATTTTGACAATATGCGGCTCAAGATTAAGCCGTCGCATCATTTCAAGATAAGCATGCCGTCGCTTATTGGCGTTTGGATTGGCCGGGTCTCGCATCTCAAAAAAACAGGGAACATTACCCGTTCTATTGAGATATTCGACAGTCTGGGACACAAAGCTGAAATTATCTGAACCAACAAAGGCGGCACCAACACCTTCAATATTACTATCAAATAATATGGTTGGCACGTCGCGGCAGAATTGCTCAATATATTTTCGGTCAGAGGCTCGACCCAAAGGTGCCAAAAGCACGCCAGCTGGTTTGAGCGATCGCAATGTATCAAGTATCGCATTTTCCAGCCCCTGCTCGCCATGTGAGGAATATAGGGATGGCGTGAATCCAGCGTCAATACAACGCCGTTCTAAGACCCGGGCAATCTCGGCAAAAAACGGATCAGCAAGATAAGGGACAACGATGCCAATATTCTTGGTCAGCCGTCGATTCTGATTCATCGCATAGATATTCGGACGATAATCATATTCCTTTAAAGCAGCTTCTATCTTGTCACGCGTTGATGATCTCACGCTGTCAGGGTCATTAAAATATTTAGAAATTGTGGGGCGGGAAATACCGCTTAATGTGGCAAACTCGTCCATATTTCTAATTTTTTGATGACGCATCACATTATTCCGTTTCAAAGAAGAGTCGCGGAGACACTTGACAAATATGCTACCCTTGACGCATCCAATATTAACGCGTGTAAAGTTTGACGCAAGTTAAGTTTATGCCTGCATATCAACTTTACATATGAAGATAAGAATTGGACACGAACGAAAAGGCGCAAATTACACGATGGTAATTGATATGAATCCACAAATCAGCGACATCAATCAAATAGTGTCAGACATTACAACCCAAGCATCAAATAAGTCATTGATGTCAGTGGCGATTTCTGGCGCCCCTGGCAGTGGCAAATCCACCCTCGCTGCGGAAGTGGCATCAAGGCTTGGTGCCTGCTGCTGTATCATTCCAATGGATGGATTTCATCTGGACAATACGACCCTGACGGCACGCGGCCTTTTGTCTGTTAAGGGCGCGCCTGAGACCTTTGACCTTGATGGATTTGCACATATTGTCGATGCGCTGAAAGATGGAACTGCAAAGCACTTCCCCACCTTTGACCGGAATCTGGATAGCGTTATCGAGGATGGCGGCACTGTGCCGGAGACACTTTCAATTTTGCTTTTTGAAGGCAATTACCTGTTATTTGATGAGCCCGGATGGTGTGATTTGGCGCAAAAATGGGACGCCAGTATCTGGCTTGATGTGTCAGAAACTATTCTGGAAGACCGCTTGATCAAACGATGGCTTGATCAGGGCATGCCATCTAATGAAGCCAAAGAACGCGCCCAGATGAATGATCTGGTTAATGCCAAACGCGTTTTACAAAGGGCATTGCCAGCAACATGGGTCATAGCTAATTAATGCGGCAAAGGTCAGATTTCCTGTCAGCCTGTGGCTAACTTGCAAAATGCCGCGCTAGCCAGACATGTATAATAGGGCAACCAAAGCCCGTTTTAGGAGTGTGAATATGATTGCTATTGGTGGTGAAAACCTTATCGATCTGGTCTCGGCTAAGCAGACAGATAATGAACAGCCGCACTATGTGGCTATGCCAGGTGGTAGCCCGTTTAATGTCGCCATGGCGGCTGGACGGCAGGGCTATGATGTGACCTATCTGTCGCCAATCTCATCAGACGCATTTGGTGATCTTTTGGCGACGCGACTTGTTGAGAGCCATGTAGCTATTGCTGCACCACGTGTACAACAACCCACATCACTTGCTATTGTTTCACTCGATTCTGATGGTGCGGCATCCTACAGCTTTCATCGCAACGGTACTGCCGAGCGTCAGGTGACGTGCGAAAAGCTGGCTAGCTATATGCCCCGGAAGACAGATATTTTCCATGTTGGTGGTTTGGCGCTGATAGATGGGGATGATGCTGATGCTTGGAAAATGCAGTTTCAGTTGTGCAAGAATTCTGGGATTCTCACATCACTCGATCCCAATGTACGGCCAGCACTTGTCAGTGACAGGTATCAGTATATGGCGCGCTTGAGTGCATTGATGAAAATTGCTGATATTGTGAAACTAAGCGATGAAGATTTAGAATGGTTGTATCCAGACCGGCCCTTGGAACAAGCGCTACGTGATTGCCGTGCTGATTGCAACGCAGCCTTGTTTATCCTAACCCTTGGTGCCAAGGGCGCACATGGTTTTGTGGACGCTGGTGACGTACATATACCATCAGCCAAAACAGATAGAATCATTGATACTGTTGGTGCTGGCGATACTTTTATGGCGACCATACTTAGCTGGGTTGTCGAAACGGACAAGATCAAGCCTCAAGCTCTCCGCAAAACTGATATGGCATCTCTGAAGACCGCCTTATCCGGCGCTGCAAAGGCCGCCGCAATGAATTGTGAGCAAAGCGGTTGCAACCCACCATGGCGGCACCAGCTTAATGAAGCAATGCCATCATAACGCGCTTTGCCTTGAGCCCTAACGATTGACCTCATATGAATGATCACAGGCCAGGAAAACCATAGGCCAGGAAAACCATAGGCCAGACGAACCGCAGGCCTCGATCCGCCAACCAATTAAATAAACTGGCGGTCTGGGCACCAAGGCGCATGGTTCTTGGAACGTGGCATTAGGTAGAATTTTCAGAATTTACATACTTGGCTTTCACAAATGTTCTTGTTATGTTCTTTTTCTGTTAGTTATTTTAGTTTGTTCAGTAACATGTATCTATTACCGGTTCCCATCTCTATTCCGTTTGTTTCAGCCGGTTTTCCAAGTCCTGCTGAGGATTACATCGACAGTACTCTGGATCTGAATGCGCATCTGATTGAAAATCCGGCCGCCACATTTTTTCTGCGCGTTGCGGGCGATTCAATGACAGGTGCTGGTATTTATTCAGGTGATCTGTTGTTAGTCGATCGTAGTTTAACGCCAAAAGTAAATGATATTGTGATTGCGACAATTCACAATGAATTCACGGTAAAGCGTTTGGGGCGCCATAAAGACGGGTGGTTTTTACAATCTGAAAATCCTGATTATCCTTGTCTGGACATGCCTGAAGACAGTCATATCTGGGGTGTTGTTAAATATAATATCCGGTCGTTGAAATAATGTTCGCGCTTATTGATTGTAATAATTTTTATTGTTCCTGCGAACGGGTTTTTCAGCCTGCTTTGGAAGGCAAGCCCTTAATCGTGCTGTCTAATAATGATGGCTGCGTCATTGCCCGCTCGAATGAAGCCAAAGAGATCGGCGTGCTGATGGGCGACGTATATTTCAAGCATAAGGACAGGTTTCATCAGCAGGGGATATTAATCCGGTCAAGCAACTATACGCTTTATGGCGATATGAGCCACCGTGTCATGAGCATATTATCGACGTTCTCGCCCAATGCTGAAATATATTCCATTGATGAATGTTTTCTGGATTTGTCTGGGTTTCCCCCTCATGACCTGATCGCTTATGCGCATGAAATTTGCCGTATTGTTAAACAATGGACAGGCATTCCCGTGTCTGTGGGCATAGGCCAAACAAAGACAATTGCGAAGCTGGCAAACCGTATCGCAAAAAAGAACAGAATAATGCGCGGTGTATATTTTATAGATAATGCCAGTCGGTTAGATGACGCGCTACAGAATACAGCGATTAGCGACATATGGGGCATAGGTAGGCGTTTGGCAAAAATGTTAACATCCCAAGGCATTCAGACAGCGGCAAGTTTTTCACGTCTTCAAGATGGCTGGATTCGCAAAAATATGGGGGTAACAGGCCTGCGAACAGCCCTTGAGCTACGCGGTACGATATGCCTGCCTTTGGAAACATGTCAACAAGACAAGCAAAGTATTTGTGTTTCGCGTAGCTTTGGCAAAACCATCACTGACTATGATGCGCTTCATGATGTTATATCGACATTTGTCACCATGGCGGCTACAAAATTGCGTAAAGCAAAGATGGTTGCTGGCGGACTCAGCGTTTTTATGCGCACCAATTCGTTTCAGCAAGACCAGCCGCAATACGCAAATGCGCAGACGATTGGTATGATACCAGCCACAAATAATACGCAGGATATTCATAAGGTAGCCCAGCAAATATTGAAAAAAATATACCAGCCTGGCTATCATTATAAAAAGGCTGGTATTTTGTTGCTGGAACTTTGTCGGGCAGAAGATAGTCCGCAAATGCTGTTTGACACACCACATATGCGTGACAGCAAATTGATTGAAAGCTTAGATGTTATTAATCAGAAATTTGGTGTTGGAAGCATTCAATATGCTCAGGTTAAACGATCTAGAGGTTGGTATGCGCCACAAAAATACCGATCGCCACATTTTACAACAAGCTGGGCAGATATACCGCGAGCATATGCATCAGATAATTTTTTTCAGCCGAATGAAACATATCTGCATGATGATGATCGGCATGATTCAAACGCCACAGATATGGAACGCTGAAATTTGACATTAAACCTTGGATGACTTAGTTTCGACTACACGTCGTAAATAGGATAAATCGTGCCCGTTAAAAAATTATCTTCTAATATCCTGTCAGATGGCATTATTGATAGCACTCTAGGTGGCAGAATTTTTAAATGCCGCGAACAAGCTGGAATAAGCTTAACTATGCTGGCACATCTTGTTGGCGTTAATCCTTCGACGCTTGCATCATGGGAAAATGATAGTAGCGAACCCAGAGTCAATAAACTTGTATCCATGGCTGGTATATTGGGTGTCAGCCCGACCTATTTCATTGCCGAAGAAGGCCATAGTGGAAATGCGGAAAAACCGTCTAGAGGCCGGACTGGTAAATTAATATCAAATCTAAAATCTGAAATAAGCGAAATAAATGAACAGCAAAAAATGCTGGCCAAGAGATTGAAAAAAATCAATCTGCTTATTCAAAAGCTCTAGATCAAAACACCTATTATATGACGCATGGATAGGCAACCGGCATGTTCGTTAGTGCCAATCATGCACGTAAGGCTAGCGAAGAGAAGCCGCGTGAACAGGGTTTGTTGGTCTGACAAGCATCAGGCTGGCAAATAGCAAAGCGCTGGCCATAGCAAAAATAATCATCACAGATATGAAGGCATGTTCGCTAAAAGCCAGCAAAAAACCGCCTATACTAGGACCAATTGCCAAGCCAACAACCCGCGGTGTGCCGATCCATCCTTTGGCGCGGCCATAAACATCAGCGCCAAAATAAAGATTTGTGACAAAGCCAAAAGAGACGGTCAAAATGCCGTGCCCCATGCCAAATAATGCCATGGCCACTATCGCTAGAGGCAATGTGCCAGCCAACAAGGATACCAATGAAAGAGGTATTAAAAGGCCCGCAATAAGACCCGTGATACGGGCATCTATGTGATGACCAAATTTCATCTCAACAAGCCTGCCCACAACCTGAAACGGACCATAGATGCTGGCCAGAATGACAGCAAGAAACGCATCGTCAAATTGCAACTGGAACCAGTTAACCCATAATAATGTTGTTGCCGAAAATAGAAAATATTCAAAGCCACCTGCGCTGGCGAGAATGATAATGGCGCGCTTTTCGGATATGTTTAGCAAGCTCCAGCGGAAAGGTATGCTTGGCGGGGTGCTTGGTTCTGTCGGATTATAGCGCCCCTGTTTTTGTCGTGAAATCAGCCAGCTGAATCCCAACAGTATGAAAGCCAGAACCAAGCATGCATAAAACAGCCCCAGCATGTTTGATAACGGATAGATAGATATCCAGGTGAGGGTGCTGGCGACGCCCCCATAAAACGATATTATGGAAATATTTCTGCGCGAATTGATCTCGTCAAACTGCACCGCCGCACTGAAAGCAACTTCATAGGTGGACATGGCAAGGCCAATACCGATCAAGACAAAGCAGAAGCCAAGCCAGTAAAAGTTGGTCAGAAAATCGAATTCCAGTGCGCCCAGTCCAAAGAACCCAACAGCACCAAGTAAAAACCCTATCTTCAGGACGTTCAGCGCGCCAAATTTGTCAGACCAACTACCCACCAGCGGTGTCAATAATGCCTGCGTTACAATGGCCAGACTTAAAATGGTCATGACCACGGCTTCTGAGGTGTTTAGTAGGTTTGCGATATGCGTTTTAAGCGGCGCAAAAGCATAGAATAAAGCACCATAGGCGACGATCTGGCTTATGCCAAGCATATGCACGGGCACTTTATGCGACGAGGTGGTGGCGTTTTGATAATATGACACAGTTTTACATGCCTAGAAACGAAATTAGCAATAAAGCATACAACAGTTTATTAGTAATATTCTGGAAAATGCAACAAAGGGCTTAGTTGGTGTCATATATGTTGCAAAGGCGTTTACTTCATATACGAATTTTAGCGCAGAATTCATTCCGCTTGCTATATAATGTCGGCATCGGTTCAGGACATGAAATCGAAGGTAACAGAGCGGCTGGACAGATTTATCAACGTAGTAGGAAGCAGAAAAGGATATCTATATAATGGACTATATATTCACCCCAGCACCACAAGTTAGCCTGCCTATAAGGGGAACAGATGCCCAGTTTCCAGTGCGTCGAATCTATTGTATTGGTCGTAATTATGCGGATCATGCGATTGAGATGGGGCATGATCCGGATCGGGAAGCGCCCTTCTTTTTCCAGAAAAATGCTCAGAATATTGATGTCAGTGGTGAATTTCCCTATCCACCGCAAACAAGTGATGTGCATCATGAAATTGAACTGGTGGTCGCGCTGAAAAGTGGCGGGGCGAACATAAGTGAAACTGACGCAATGCAACATGTATATGGATATGCAGTTGCGCTCGATATGACGCGTCGTGATTTGCAAGGTGAAGCAAAGAAGACAGGTCGGCCATGGGAGATTGGCAAGGCTTTTGAACGTTCTGCCCCGATGAGTGCGTTAGTCCCTGCCGTTGATACTGGATATCTGGATGCAGGGCGCATATCGCTCAGCATTAATGGTGATATACGTCAGGAAGGCGATTTGAATCAGATGATATGGAAGGTGCCAGAAATGATTTCCTATCTGTCACGCTTTTACGACATTGCGGCTGGTGATTTGATTATGTCTGGTACGCCTGCGGGTGTTGGTCCCGTTGAAAAAGGCGATATTCTGACAGGTGACATTGATGGACTTGACACCTTAGTGACAACAGTTGTCTGAGGTGACCAAAGTGAATGCGCAATGATAATGAAAAGGGAAAACAGGTATGACTGATTCTCTTATGGCGTCTTTGCTACCGTCACTTGATCCGTATATCATTGGAACGATAATCGCCATTTTTCTGGTATCGGGGATCGTCAAAGGGTTTCTGGGGCTTGGGTTGCCAGCGGCGGCAATGGCACTTTTGACTTTGATAATGGAGCCGACTGAAGCCATCGCATTGCTTACATTGCCGATCGTTGTCACGAATTTTTATCAATTCGCACGATCAGAAGATCGTTTGCAAACAGCCCGACGTTATAAAATCTTTGCACTAGCTACCATTGTCAGCATCTTTGTAACCGCATGGCATATCACTGCTTTTCCGACAGATGTTCTGACTATTGTAATAGGTGTGGCGATGATTACTTTTGCAGCACAGTCATTGTTTGGATTGTCATTTAGCATTGGGCCTGGCATTAGCTGGCAGGTGGCTGCTGGGACTATATCAGGGATTCTTGGTGGGTTGAGCTCAATCTGGTCACCTCCAGTGGCGATGTATTTAATAGCGCGTAAAACACCTAAAGAGGCGTTTATTGCGGCGACAGGTTTCCTGTTTCTTGCGGGTAGTTTTCCGCTTGCTTTGGGTTTGTTCATGTCAGGTGTGCTGACAATGGTTGCTGTCATAAAATCACTTATGGGGCTTGGGGCGACGCTGATCGGATTCCGGATTGGCGAAATGCTACGCGCGCATATTTCACAAGATGCTTTTCGTAAAGCTGTATTGATAGCGTTTCTGATTATGGGCGCACGCCTAGTTGTGAATGGGATAGTCTAGTCATTCTTTCGCCTAAACTTATCTGTGAACAGCTTTTACAACGTGCCAGCTATATTGTTTTATGATAATGTAATCGCGTTAATAACCGTTACCCTATATATTTAGAAAGTGTATCGTGATGCCAACAATTACCAGCGACATGTTGAATAATATCCGTGATAAATTTGCCCAGGTTGATCATTGCCCAGTGCAAGGCGCGCGCGTGTTTTTTGAAAATGCTGGTGGTGCGCTTACGTTGAATTCTGTCGTCGAAAGCGCGCAAAAATATGCTGCTATTCCTGATAATCAGGGACGCGATAATCCCGGGTCGCATGAACTGGTACGTGTCATTAACAAAGCCAAGGATGATATGCGGGCAATGATGAATGCCTCAACTGGACAGTTTTTTGTTGGCGAGAGTGGCACCGAACTTTTATTCCGTCTGATTATGAACGCCTGTTTGGGTGTTGCGCCTGATGGAATCGTTCTGGGGTCAACAGTTGAGCATCCAGCGACGCGAAGTGCCTGTGGTCGCTGGTCAAAAATAAGTAATAATAAGCATGTTCTGATTCCGCATAATGATGAAAAAGGTCTGGTGACTGCCACAGATTATGCAAACTTTGTCACCAAAGATACGCGTGTGGCGACCATTCTTCATACATCACCTGTGACAGGAATGGGCATGGATGTCAGTGCCATTTCGGCCGCCATTCGCGCTGTATCACCGGATTGCTTTATCATAGTCGATGGGATTCAGCATGCAGCGCATGGCATGATTGATATCGATAAGTACGACGTTGATGGCTATGTCATATCACCCTATAAAATGTTTTCACGGCATGGCTATGGCCTAGCCTGGATTTCAGATAGGCTGACAGCGCTGCCGCATGATTCACTGTCCGGAGGACCAGAGGATAACTGGGAAATGGGTACCCGTGATACGGGAGCCTATGCAGCGCTTTCAGAAGTTGCTGATTATCTGGAATGGTTAGGTGGTCAGGTTTCAAGCGATGCAGATCGCCGGGGTAAATTTGTTGCGGCTGGACAAGCCATACATGCACATGAGGCAACGCTGACGGATGCCATGATTCATGGCACCGGCAATTTGCCCGGGCTTGCCGATATGGAAAAGGTGCATATTATCGGCGGTGTCGAAAATGCTGCGCGAGAAGGGCTTGTGTCTGTCTATGTCGATGGGATTGCGTCGGCAGATGTGGTCAGTAGCCTTAACGAGCAGGGCATTCGCACGCATCTGCGTAAAGCCGATCATTATTCAGGTAATATACTTGATCCGCTTGGGCTGGATGGTTGTGTGCGTGTATCCATGTGCCATTACAATAGCGTGCATGAAGTTGCACAATTCCTGACAGTGATGAAAGATATTTCGGCATAGGCGATGTTACGCCCATGCCGAGAGATTGGATTGGTGTTGCTAAATCCCTTTTGGGGATTGCTATATCAGCCGCCGAGGAACAGTCTGCCTACGTCTGGATTTTCAAGCAATTTATTGCCTTCATCAGCGATCGCGGTCTCACCAGACACAAGGACATAGCCAATATCGGCAAAGGCCAGACCTTTCTTTGCGTTCTGTTCAACCATGATGATGGTTTTGCCATCTTTGCGCTGTAAATCTTCAAGGATTTCAAACACCATATCGATAAAGCGCGGTTCCAGACCAATTGAAGGCTCATCAACCAGTAATACTTTGGGTTGCATGACCAATGCTCTGGATATTTCAAGAAGACGACGTTCACCACCTGACAGAACGCCCGCAGGCTTATTACGGCGTTCAGCAAGACGGCTATATTTATCAAACACCATTTCGGCGGCGGCCTTTGCCTCGACAGGCTTGTCTTTCAGAAACCCACCCATAAGTAGATTTTCTTCAACAGTCATTTGCGGAAAGACGGATTTATCCTGCAAGATATAGGCAATGCCAGCATCGGATAATTTTTGCGAAGGCGTAAGGCGTGTGACATCTGTGTCGCCAACCGTGATTGAGCCTGAGAAAATATTGGTGAAGCCAAAGATCGAATGCAAAACAGTTGATTTGCCAGCGCCGTTAGGCCCAATCAGGCAAAGTGACTGCCCCTGACCAATCCGCAGATTGAAGTCATGCAGAATTTCCATTTTACCATAACCAGCACGCAGGTTATTGATGCTGAGAAATGAGTTATTGTCTGCAAGGGTTTCAAGCGCACCAATCTTTGGTGCTGATGCCGATATTGACGCAGCTTCCTTGGCAATTTGATCGACTGACATGACGACATCGACACCACCAGACCCATAGCCGCTAACACCTTTGCCAGACTTTGCGCTGGCTTTCTTGGCAGTAGCTGCTTTTTTAGGTGCAGCTGTCTTTTTGGCAGTGGCTTTTTTTGAACTAGCCTTTTTTGTAGTTTTCTTTTCGGTACGCTGGGCCATCAGTGACCTCCCAAATATGCATCAATCACGCGTTGATCGTTTTGTAGTTCAGATGGCTTGCCTTCGGCCAGCATCTGGCCGTTCGACAGGCAATAGATATGTGAGGCAAGATTCATAATGACGCGCATATTATGCTCAATTACGCATAAGGTAATGCCAAGTTCTTCATTGGCACGGCGTAATCTGTCGATCAAACCGTTGATCAAGGTTGGGTTGATACCAGCTGTCGGTTCATCAAGCAGAAGCGCCTTTGGCTCATTCATCAAGGCCATTGCCAGTTCCAGCAGTTTTTGCTGGCCAAATGATAAATCGCCTGAAATCAGATTGCGCTTTGAATAGAGACCGACAAATTCCAGAAGATGTTCGGCACGTTCGCGGATTTCGCCTTTGCGGCTGGCAAAGACAGACACTTTGGAATCTGGACGATGCGAGACTGAAATCTGCATATTATCCACGCAGTCCATTTTATTGTAAATGCGGGTCTGCTGAAACGTCCGCAACATGCCAAGTCGTGCAATATCACCAACGCGCAATTTCGAAATTTCATCACCATCAAATGAGATCGATCCAGTATCAATCGGGTGGTAACCCACTATCGAATTGAACAAGGTTGTTTTGCCACATCCGTTAGGCCCGATGATGCCGGTGATTGAACCACGCTCAACTTTCATGGTTATATCCACATTGGCTTTTACGCCGCCATAGGATTTGGACACATTTTTTACCTCAATAATCGGATCGCTCATTTGGCGTCTCCTTCACTCTTGGCGTCAGCCTGTGTGCCTGATGGATCAACCACTATGCCGAATCGTTCTGGGAACTTGTCCTGCAACCAGCCCATTATACCTTGCTGGAAATAAACAATATTGATGATCAATATTAATCCCAGTGCAATCCATTGCAGATTCAAAAGATAGGTCCATGTAGTTTCCTTGACGACATGGAAAAGGATAGCACCCAGTACAGGTCCCCATAATGTCCCTTTGCCACCCAGCAAAACCATAGCCACCATAAAAATACCAAAAGTTGGAATTGGATAAGCAACTTCTTTATCGATAAAGCCTGCCATGTTTCCAGCAACAGCACCAATACAGCCCATGAAGAAGGCGGCTATGCCCCAACCGATTCTTTTGTAGATGAGGGTCGGGATGCCCATAGCTTCGGCTTTGTCTTCGTCATCGCGAATGGCATTAATAGCCAGACCGAATTGGGTCGAATAAAGCCAGCGCAAGAGAAAGTGAGCCGCGACGGCAAACAGGAAACAAAGTATGTAGAAGAAGGTTGATCTGAATTCAATATCGCCAGGGAATAACGGCATTGAAATACCCGACGCGCCACCAACATAATCGACGGTGATCGTGATTTCGGCCGCGGCAATGGCAAGACCAAGTGAACCAATAGCAAAATATGGTCCACGTAGCCCAAACATGAATGAACTGAAAATGATCGAAAGAATCAATGCAACCAGACCGGCGCATATAATTCCAAGATACAGGCCAAGAAAATATTCATTATCGGTGAATTCTGGTTTGATTGAGCCCATCGCAGATGTGTATTCGCCCATACCACCTTCATAGAATATGGAAATCTGGACAATCGCCGATACATACATGCCCACCCCAAAAAAGGTGATGTTGCCTAGCGAATTATAGCCCATCTGACCACCAAGTGTGTCCCAGGTAGATGCCATCAGCACCATCATCCATAAATAGGCGATAGACAATGTGTAATCTGGAAACAGAATGGGGCCAAAAATCCCCAGAACCCCAAGTGCTCCATAGGTTATCAGGTTATTAGATTTGATCATTTTACTACCTGTCTATTTCTTCGCATTGAGATTTGACGCCAGATAAGGACGAGAAGCAGAATGCTTACTGGGGCCGCCACTTCATAAGCGGTACCCATAATCATTCCGGTGTATTTTTCGAAAAGACCAATGCCAAAACCAGCACTGATCACACCTGGCAGATTACCAAGCCCGGCGGCCGTAACGATGGCAAAGGTGCGCACCGAATAGGTGATGCCGTAGAATGGCTGGATGACCCAGATAATGGAAACCAGAACACCTGCCGCCCCACAAAGCGCCGCATTAAAAGCAAAGGTGAAAGCATATACGCGGTCGGTATCGATACCAAGAACGCGTGCCGCTCTTGCGTCTTGCGCTGTGGCACGAATGGCTTGACCTGTGCGTGATTTTTTCATGAATAAAATAACAGTGACTGCGATAATAGCGGCCATAATCAATGAAATAATTTTGGATGATGGAATTGTGACCATACCATCGAAGGCTTCATAGACAGGAAGCTCCATATCGATTGTCTGAACTTCTGGACCAAAAATGAGATTCATGACCTGTTGCATAAGAAGTGACAAACCAAAGGTTGCCAACAAAGACACGAACATGTCTTGGTCAATAATACGGCGTATCATCACGACATAGACAACCCAGCCATAAATAAACATGGTCACGATAACGATTGCCATTGTCAGCGCCAAATGAACGTTAGCACTCGTTAAGGCAAGCGCCATATATCCGCCCATAATGACAAAGTCGCCCTGTGCCAGATTTTTGATATTCATGACGCCCCATACCAACGCCAAACCATAAGCACTAAGGGCGAAGACGGCGCCAACAAAGATACCTTCCAAGATGATTTGGATGTTGATCACTGGCGCCCAAACAAACAGTAATTGCAGATTGTCTAGCATAAATTGCTCCGGGATGAGTGACTGCAGAAAAGGGAAGAAAGACCAGCTTTCTTCCCTTTCTTATTTTTTAGTATTTAACGTTCCGTGGGAACGTCATGTCATCGAACTTCTCTACAAGAGAGTAGCTGCTGTCGGCACCAATCTGGCGCATAAACATAGGCTTGGCGATGTTGTTACCATTTTCCGAGAATTTGATGTCACCATAGAATGTTTCCATTTCAACGGCGGCAATAGCGTCTCTGACGGTGTCTTTGTCAAAGCTATTTGCAGCTTCAAATGCCTCTTTCCAGACGTAAACTGCGGCAGAAGCCTGAGCAGACTGGTATGGTACAGACGTGTATGAAGGATAGGCAGTTTTGAAGCCTGTGTTCCACTCAGCAGCTGAACCGAACATCGGATCAGACTTTGACAAGGTTTCAACCCACTGTGTTGGGCATAAGAAGCCTGTCGACGCATTCGGGAATTTTTCATGAACCTTTGCAGCTTCACAATGTGTCATAGCAATCATCGGCACATTGACTTTCATTTCGTCAATCTGACGTGCTGCGGTTGCGGCACCTTTTGAGTGACCAGATACGATCAGAATGTCTGGCTTAAGCGCTTTGGTCTTAGTCAATGTTGTTGACATGTCGGACAAGTCGGCTGGCAGCTGATCATCAATGACGATTTTCATGCCATATTCATTGATCTTATCAAGAACACCGGCGCGAACATCCATTGAGAATGGATCGCCTTCAAACGCCAAAGCTACACGAATGCTTTTTGGGTCACTGGTGCTAGCAGCGGCCATATCGATCGCTGTGGCAAGATATTGTTCTGACGTTGACAGCACCGCAAAGAGATACTTGTAACCTTGCGTAAAGAGTGAACGTGATGCACCTTCAGCCTCAACCATAGGAACGCCAAACTTTTCTGAAACGGGGGCAATCGCCTTGACCATGCCAGAGCTGTATGGCCCAAGCATATAATCAACGCCGTCCTGCTGGATTAGACGCTCGGCAAGCTGAGCACCACGCGCTGGTGTGGATTCGTCATCGTAATATTTCACGGCAAGCTTATAGCTTTTGCCACCAACCTTTACACCGCCAGCGGCGTTAATCACATCAACAGCATAGTCGTAACCGCGCTGTGTGTGCAGACCGTTTGTTGCATATTTACCGGTAAGTGAAATAGACGAGCCAAGGATAATGGTATCGCCTTCTACCTTTGCCGTTGCGGTGCCTGTTACACCGACTGTAAGCATTGCGCCTAGCGCAATTGTTAGTAGTTCTTTTTTCATTTCAATCCTCCCAGATTTTTATGAAGTTTTTTAACATCAGAAATGTGAACGAATAGTTAACACTGTCTATTAATGGATAGCGACTGTCCATAAGAATCTATTCTATATTATCTTGTGAGGCGAATCTATAATAGGGTATTCGCGAATATTGATGGGCGTATGAAAGTCAAATTTGTGATGTTCAGAGTTCTGTAAGAAAGCTATTCAGGCACCACGCCAATAATTTGCTGGTCATAATCAATCGTTGCGCCTGTGATGATCCCTGAATCCGGGCTGAGTAAATAGGCAATGAGCGGAGCCAGTTGTGCTGGTTTGGCCAATTGTCCCAATGGCATGGTGGCTTCCGCCTTTTCAACCCAGTCATCACCTGCGCCATGAAAGTGTTTCTGGATTTCAGCTTCAGCAGGCGTATCCATCCAGCCAGGTGCCACCGCATTAACACGTATTTTGTTTGCACGTAGCGCATTAGCGGTATTCTTTGTCAATGTCAGCAAGCCGCCTTTTGAGGTTGAATAAGCTGTTAAAAAACTTTGACCGACATGTGCCGAAGTGGACAATATGTTGACCATACTTCCAGCGGCCTGCTTGGCTAAAAGATGCCGTGTCAGTCCCTGCATCAAAAGAAACGGCCCTCTTAGATTCGTGTTCATATGGTGATCCCATAGATCCAGATCCGTATCAACAAGGCTTCCCCGCGATGTCGTCGCGGCAGAATTGACCAAGCTGTTTAGTCCATCAAAATGCGTGATGGCCGTATTTATCAAATGCTGTGCCTGAGTCGCATCGGAAATGTCAGCCTGAATATAATGGCATGTGGCGCCAAGGGCAGTGATCTCTGCTTTGGCGCGCGCGCCCTTTTCCGGCGTGCGTCCCGACAGAATGATTTCACGACATCCGTTTTCGGCTAAATTTCGAGCAATCGCCAGGCCTAGCCCCTGTGTGCCTCCTGAAATTAAGACAGAGTTTTGTGCGTTATCAATTTTCATGGCGGTCTCGATTATCTATTAGTAGTGTTTTCATGGAGTTTAAATACTTGCCGATCCATATGTCAGTCTAACGGGATATGATGCAAGTGAAATGATACGCTTTACATGGGCTGTGATTATAGCTTGCTAAGGCATGTGCCAAGAAAGCCTGTGTTAGGGTGTTCTATATGATGTTTGTGTTTGGTGATGTACATCTATCTGTTAGAGTCTGAAGCGGTCAGCTCGTTTTGTTCAGACATTTTGAAAAGAGGCCATTTCATGAATGATGTGACGATCTACCATAATCCCAGATGCAGTAAATCGCGCCAGACGCTTGCCATGATTCGCGATAAGGGAATCGAGCCCACAATTATTTTATATCTCGAAGATGTGCCAAATTCTGACAAAATCAAAGAATTGCTGTCAAAGCTTGGCCTTGCTGCGGGGGATATATTGCGCACAGGTGAAGCCGATTACAAAGCGCATATGGCATCAGCGGCTACGCTTGATGATGATGCCATTATTGCGCTTATGACTCGCTATCCGAAATTTATTGAAAGACCGATTGTTACCTGTGGAGACAAGGCTGTTATAGGCCGCCCGCCCGAAACGGTGCTGACATTGTTTTAATAAGGTCAGGAATAATATAGGTCAGGAATTTGGCCTGTTATAAGGTCTTGCTAGCTTTATGTTGCGTGAGTTTTTCCCGGTAGAATGTATAGTAACCACCTGCGATGATGATCGTCGTGCCAATCCATGTCCAGTGATCCGGAAGCTGGCCAAAAACAAGAAATCCGTACATCGTGCCCCAGATGATAAGGCTGTATTGAACAGGTGCCAGCACCACCGCTTGCGTGATTTCCAGCGCTTTGATGACAAATATTTCCGACATAGCTGCAAAAAACGCGATTGAGCCAAAAAGTAGTAGGTGTAAAGGCTCAACGGGCCAATGCCAGAAAAAGGGAATCAACAAGGTTAACCAGAAGCTGCCTGCAAGTGCGGTATAGGCCAAGGTTGTTGATGTGTTATCGGTTGTGCTGAGATAGCGAGACAAAATTTGTCGTGCGGCAAATAATGAGGCGGCGATAAAAACAAAGAAGATCGCTGGGTGCATCGTACCAAAACCTGGTCTGATAACAATAAGTGTGCCAATGAAACCAATAACCACAGCGCCCCAGCGATGAATGCCAACACGTTCCTTTAGCCATATAGCGCCCAGAATGGTGACAATAAACGGTGCAATAAAACCAACCGCCATAGCGTCAACAAGTGGAACAAAGCTGATGGCCATGACAAAGCACAGGGGGGATATGGCAGCAAAGGTGCCGCGCAGAATCTGCAATCTTTTGTGATCGGTTCTTAAAATATGCATGCCGCGCATGAGCAATAAAACAATGACGCCAACGAGCAATCCGACCTGTCGAACCCATACGATTTGAACCGGGTGATAGATTTCAGTGAGAAATTTTGCCTGTGTATCTACCGTGGCGAACAGAAACATGCCGATAGCCATAAAGACCAACCCTTTGGCCATTTGTTGTGGCTTGGCATGAAATGGTGCTTTTATGGGATGAACTGAAATAGCACTGTTTCCTTGTGATGGGTAGGTTAGTATGATCGCGACGTGATGCGCAAGCCGTGCCAGACTGATTATGAAATTTGATCGTAGCTTTTACGCGTTCCTATTAGTGGCCTATTTGTAGCTGGCGTCAATGATGATGCGCGACCATTTGGGTATGGCCATTTGTGTATAGCAATGCGCTCGAAAGACAGGGTGCAGGATTTGCTTTCATGGGCATTGCCTAAATATCAAGGAAAATAGAATAAAATACCATTAAACCATGAGCAAATAAAATATATGTCTATTCATATGGTTAAATTCTTTAATTTCTCGAAAATAATTCTATTTAGATCATAGGAATAAATTTAGTGCAGGTCGGGTGAGGCCTGTAAAACATATTTAGCTGGCCACATGTAAGATGTGGCTATTGATGGAGATAGTTCTATGCGCGTAACGGCAAAACAATTTGTTGCAAAGATGCTTTTGGCGGTTGCTTTTATTCTGGCACCTTTCGCTGCTTTTGCGACACCATTGGTGTCGGCTGAGTGGCTGTCACAGCGACTTAACGATGACAATCTTGTGGTTATTGATCTGCGGAACAAGATTGATAATGGTAGCTATGAAACCTTTCTTGACGGTCATATTCCGGGCGCGATTCATTCAAACTATCTAACGGATGGCTGGCGTGTAGGTCGGGATGGAGTTGTTGGTTTGCTTCCCAAGGCAGAGCAGTTTGAAAGCCTAGCCAGACAGCTAGGGGTGTCGGCGTCATCGCATGTTGTGATTGTACCAGCTGGTGTCTCATCAACCGATTTTGGCAGTTCAGCGCGTGGCTATTGGACGTTCAAAGTATTTGGTCATGAGAATGTATCGATTCTTGATGGTGGCTTTGCCGGATGGCAGATGGCGTATCCTGACCAGATTGAAGCGGGGCCGTTTGTAGCCCCTGATGCGGGTGATTTTGTTGCCCAGTTTCAGCCAGATATTTACATCGGTACCGAGGGTGTTGCCAATTATGTCAATAATTCTGGTGACGCGGTTCTTGTTGATGGACGAAATGCAAGCCAGTTTTATGCCGAAGCCAAGCATCCCAAGGCCACTAAGGCAGGCCGTATTCCATCTGCGATCCTGATGTCACAAGCGCATGCTTATGCGGAGGATAGCAACCGCCTGAAAAGCAAAGATGAGTTGGAAAAGATTTATGTCGATCTGGACGACAAAACTATCGTTAGCTATTGCAATACCGGTCATTGGGCAGCGACAAACTGGTTTGTGATGTCAGAAGTTCTTGGTCTTGATAATGTCCGGCTCTATGATGGTTCGATGGTCGAATGGACAGCAAATAGTGATTTGCCACTTGATACATCGGCCATGTCAAATATGGATAAGTTAAAAAAATTGATGGGCGATTTGCTGGGATAAGCATGCCAAGGTCAACTAGTTGAAGTGGAATGGTGATGCGTAAATCCATGCCTGAACAAAATACAGTCCCGACGTCGCATGAGGTCGGGTCTTTTTTTCGCCAAAGCGAGACATCATTATTTGCCATTATCCTGATATGTGGCGGCTTATTAGCTGGTTTGGCCTTTCTTGATAGTGGCCAGCATGGCCTGAGTCTGGTGGGGTTAGGCGTTGCACTTGGAATCACCTTTATGGGGTTTCAATATGGCTTTGCATCTGGCTGGCGCCGGTTTTTGCAAACTGGCGATGGCAGTGCGGTCAGCATGCATTTCATTTTGGCAGCTTTATGTGCGCTGGTCTTTATTCCGGTAACGGCATCAGGCCTTGGCCCAAGCGGATCATTGGCACCTGTTTCCGTGTCGCTGTTTGTTGGCGCGTTCATATTTGGTGTTGGTATGCAACTGGCCAACGGATGTGGCTCTGGTGTTTTGTTCAGTTTTGGAGGTGGTTCTGGCCGGATGATTGTGGCCTTGCCATTTTTTGTGATGGGATCAGTTATCGGTTCGGTTATTCTGCCAACATTTCTGACATTTGGGTCACTTGATCCGATCGAGATAGGTGCCAGCCTTGATTTATCGGGTAAGCTGGGACTGAATTTACTGCTTTTGCTTGGCGCGGCAGGTTTGTTTTTCTGGCTTGGGCGCCGACAAGGCTTCGGACTGACAAAGCGCATGCTGGGCGCGACAATTCTGATTGCGGTTTTATGTTGGGCTGTATTTATGGTGTCACGGCATCCATGGGGTGTGACCTTTGGCTTTACGTTATGGGGTGCCAAAATAGCCAACCTTATCGGTTTGCCAATTGAACAGACTACATTCTGGAACTGGCCAGGGCCGCAACGCGCGCTAACGCATTCGGTACTGTCAGACACAAGCAGTCTGATGGATTTTGCCATGATTGTAGGGGCTGGTCTTTGGGCGTCGCTGTCAGGCGCTTTCGGCAAGGCTGACTGGCCAGATGGGGCGCAGCTTTTTGCCGCGGCTATTGGTGGGCTTTTGATGGGGATTGGTGCGCGGCTTGGCTTTGGATGTAACATTGGTGCATTTCTGGCAGGTACAGCATCAGGTAGCATGCATGGCTGGATATGGTTTGTGATGGCGATGGCGGGTAGTGTGCTAGGTATCCGGCTTCGGGCACGATTTGGCTTTTAGGGCAGTATGATGAACAGAACAGCATCACATTTTTTTACACCGAAACGTGTGTATGTGTTTTTACTTTGTGCGCTTTTTGCTCTGGCTATTGCAGATCACATGATGAGTCCGGTTTTGTCCGATATTAGCGCTCCAAGTGATTTGGGCAATGCCTGCGCGCCATGCGGGGCACCATGCAAGGCTTCCTGAGCAAAAACGGCTATTTATCCAGGGCTTAAATTTTTGACCTCAACGGCATGATGGCTGAGTGCATTAACTTTATATATGAATGTCTTGCCTTATCACTGGCGCTTTGATTACATATGCTAATGGACGAAAAAACAATATTATCTTCTACATATGACAATCTGCCTTTAACAAGTACGCATTGGGGTACCTATAGAGTTGAGGCGGTTGATGGCAAGGTCACGGCGCTTCATCCGTTTGGCGCGGATAGTGATCCGTCACCTATTGGCACGGGTATTGTTGATGTGTTGGACTCGCCAGCGCGGATCAAAATGCCAATGGTACGCAAAAGCTGGTTGGAGCATGGCCCTGGCACGGCAACCGATAAACGCGGGCAAGAGCCCTTTGTTCAGGTCTCATGGGATGAGGCTGAGACGCTTGTTGCCAGCGAGCTTAGCCGTGTAAAAACTGATTTTGGTAACAAGGCAATTTTCGGGGGGTCTTATGGCTGGGCAAGTGCTGGACGCTTTCACCATGCGCAAAGCCAACTTCATCGATTTCTGAATTGTATCGGCGGCTATACGCGGTCGGTCAATACCTATAGCTATGCGGCGGCCGAAGTGATTCTACCGCATGTGCTGGGTAACTTTGGCGGTATGATGTATGGCCAGACAAGCCTAGAGTCAGTCGCTAATTCGACTGAATTATTTGTCAGCTTTGGTGGATTTCCAGCGCGTAATTGCCAGATTGCCAGTGGCGGTACAGGCGATCACAGTCAGGTTGGCCTTATGCAAAAAGCCCGACAAAGAGGCGCTGAATTTATTTCGGTGTCACCGATACGTTCGGATATGCTTGAGCGGGTTGATGCCGAATGGCTAGCGGCGCGCCCCGGAAGTGACACCGCAATTTTATTGGCGCTGGCGCATTGTTTGTTGGCTGAAAATTTACATGATACTGATTTTCTGGCGCGCTATAGCAGTGGCTTTGACGCTTTTGCTGCCTACGTGACTGGACAAAGTGACGGTGTGCCCAAGTCAGCTGAATGGGCAGCGTCATTGTCTGATATTCCAGCTGCAACCATACGAACGCTGGCACGGCGGATGGCATCATCTCGCACGATGTTGTCGGTAAGCTGGTCGTTGACGCGTCAAGATCATGGTGAACAACCTTACTGGGCAGCGATCACCCTTGCAACCATGCTTGGTCAGATTGGTTTGCCAGGCGGTGGTGTTGGGTTTGGCTATGGTGCGACAAATTCGGTTGGTATGCAGCGCCAGATGCTGAATTTTGCCGCATTGCCGCAAGGCAAGAACGCAGTTGATGATTTTATCCCTGTAGCCCGAATTTCGGATATGCTTTTAAATCCGGAAACCGATTTTGTTTATGATGGTGGTCGTTATACCTATCCTGATATCCGGCTTGTTTATTGGGCTGGAGGTAATCCATTTCATCATCATCAAGATCTGCAACGGCTTGTTAGCGCGTGGCAGAAACCCGAAACGGTTATCGTGCATGAATGGTGCTGGAATACGCTGGCAAAACATGCCGATATAATATTGCCCTGTACAACACATCTTGAACGCCCTGACATTATGCTTAATCCACGTGATCCCTTTATTGTCATGATGGAACAGGTGGTGCCACCAGTTGGCGAAGCGCGAAATGATTATGATATTTTTGCCAATATCGCCCGGCATATGAAGGTTGAAGATTCCTTTACCGAGGGACGCGACATGCATGCCTGGCAAGAATGGATGTATGAAACATCGCGTGACATGGCGGCTGAAAAAGGCGTGGCCTTGCCCGATCTGGATAGTTTGAAACAAAAGGGCTGGGTAAAGATTGATGTGCCAGACAAGCCACATATTATGATTGAAGACTTTATTGATGATCCAGTTGTCAATCCGCTGAATACAGCAAGCGGCAAAATCGAAATCGTTTCGCAGACGATTGCCAATTTTGATGATGATATGAATTGTTCACCGCATGCGATATGGCGCGAACCAAGTGAATGGCTTGGCAATGCGGATGATAAATTTTCGCTTCATCTGATTTCCAATCAGCCACAAACCAAATTGCATTCGCAACTTGATCACGGCAGTCATAGCCGTGCTGGTAAAATCAATCAGCGAGAACCAGTGACAATGCATCCCGATGATGCCGCGGCGCGTGGGTTGCATGATGGCGATCTGGTTCAGGTTTTCAATGACCGGGGTATTTGCCTAGGTGTTCTGGTGGTGAGTGATGATGTACGACCCGATGTAGTGCAGATGGCAACAGGTGCGTGGCTGGATCCGATGATGACCGCAGATGGCAAGCTATTATGCAAGCATGGCAACCCGAATGTTCTGACGCATGACCTAGGCACGTCAAAAATGACGCAAGGCCCTGCGGCCTTGTCATGCCTTGTCGAGGTGACAAAATATAACGATGCGCCGCCATCTATGACAGCTTTTGACCCGCCGGAGATTATAACGCGCTAGGCCACGCTGTTAGTTTTTTTGTGGTTTCAGGCTGGTGCCTAAAACAGTTTTGGCATCCATTTTTCTATCAAGTCTTCGGGCAAGAGTTTCGGATGATTGCATGGTAGCATCGCGTTCCTGTTCATAGCAGGACAGGCATAATTCGATGGCGCGTCCTGACGCGGTTGTAACGCGAGCCGTTGGTATTGTTTCGTCAAAATCAGGATGCGGGTTTTTGGTGCGTCCACAAAAATCACAAAGAGCATCAGGTTTGCCATAGCCAAAGCGGGGGGTGGATGCGTGTGATGAGGTCATTAAAGTGCCCTAAGGTTGTGATGATGACATGCGGCTAGTGCGAACCACGTGAAACATCAGAACGCAAAGTACAAAAAGACTGCCGCCAATCATTGTCGCTGTAGGACGCTCGCCAATACCAAGCCAGACCCAGAATGGCCCAATCACCATTTCCAATAGCATCATAAGGCTGACAATGGCTGAGCTTATATAGCGTGGGGCAATGCCAAGGCAGGTAAATGATAGCGGCAGGATAAGCATGCCCATTACCATGATTGTCCAGATCGGTGCGATAAAGATTGTGCCGTCAGCGCTAAGGGCAAAGCCGACAACACCGCTCAGAAAAGAACCAAGAGCGCAGGCAGGCAGAATACTTAAGGCCGGATATTTGCGTGTGACCGTAAACGTCAAAGCCAACCCAAATGCCGTAACAAGGCCATAGGCGGCACCAAGCCATACTGAACCTTGAGGTTGGCCAAGAGCATTGCCGCCATCCATAACAACAATCACAACACCTAACATTGCCAGCATGATTGTTAGCCAGCCAAGCCAGCCTTGTTTTTCGCCCAGCATGAAAAAGGATAGCATGGCCGCGACCAATGGCATGAGCGCCACCGCGGTTAAGACAACAATAACCGACGTTTCGGCAATCCCCAGTGTGAATGTAATCGAATTTAATCCAAAAGCGATGACCACCAGAATGCCTTGCCACGATCCAAGGCTGCGCAATTCTTGAAGCCTGTCTTGGCTTGGAAATAACCGCCAGATAAAGAAAAGGGTAGCCCCCATCAAAATACCACGCCAGCCCATCAAGGGCCATCTTTCAAGTCCAGAAAGCCGCATAACGAGGGTATCAGGCGTTAATATAAGCACACCCAAAAGGGCTAATAAAATGCCAAAAACGGCTGGGTTGTAATTAGATGTAAAATTGGAAAAACGCATTTCTATGCTCGCAATTATCTGGCGGCACGTTAGCACGCAATGCAAGAAGGTGAAAGCGTGACTAATCGATATAGTTCACGCCGACCATCTGGCACTGGGCAATATTCTTTAACTGGGCAAGTTGATCATTCACCGTCTTGACCCATATTTCATGGCCAAGCTTTTTCATCATTTTACCAGAAATTGTTTGCAAGACTTTTGCGCATTGGCCGGTATCACCACCGCCAAGCCCATTGGCATCTTCGCCACAATGTGCGTTGGAATTACCCATGCTTTTACCTGCATCATCGAACAATAAAAGCGATACGCCAGAGATGGCGCGTGGCGCGGTGTTTTTGATTTGTGTCGATAGAACATATAAGGTGGCAACGCCAACGTCATCATCCTGAAACATGACACGCACCGAACAAGGCACATCTTTGGATTTGGCAAAGACAGTGTGACTCATGCCCACAATCAGCCCGATCCCAAGAACGACCACATAACCAAAGACGCGCTTTTGGCGCATTATCCCTAAACGCATTTACACCCTCAAATCAACCCAAATAGGCACCAAGACATTCTATTTTACAACGCCGCGATAAATGCCTTTTTTCATCAATGGCTCAATAATTAGTCTTTGTTCTTTATCTTCCCATACAAATTGATCTTTGAGCATTTTCTTTTGTTTAATCCGCGCTATAACACGAATATGGAGCGCAACTTCTCTTAGCACCAATTCAATCTGTTCGGTTGCTTTCTTGGCTTCAGGCGCTTCAAGATATTCCTTGTCCATCCCAGCTTTTATTCGTTGCAGAGAGTCAGCCTTAATCGCAGTCGCTTTATTAATTGAACTTGTCCGCATTTGGTCAACTTTTTCGCTTAATGCTTCAAGCTGTTCAAAAGTAGGCTTTGGTATTTTAACATCCAACATATTGGTTCTGCCAACACGTATTACTTTGGAAAAACCAGCTTCTTTAATAATGGTGGTAATTGGATCAATCAGCTCGTCGCGCTTAATGACCACACGCACAGATTTACCCTTGGTAAATTCATCATAAATCATCTCAACAAAATCGCTTACGCGCCTATTTTTTTTATCAACTTCAATTTGTTGAGCATTTAACACTTTTTCTACGGCGTCATCGTTACCTAGATCTGCAAGATCTTCGATAAATCTATCAAGGATGTCCTCAATTCGCGCTTTCGTAGCAAGAGAATATGAGTCTTCATTTTCTAACTCGGTTAACATACTTGCCATAGCAAGCCTCCTTCCGTCGTAACCTATATATTTACCTTGATACCGAATAAAGCAATTTGCAAGCAATTAGCTAATATTTATTGTGGTAATATTATAGGGATAGGAATTTTTTCACAATTTAAACAATGTTTTAAATATATAAATTACATACTATGTAAAGTAACTGATTATAGCTTTCATAGAGACAAAACCACTATCCAAAATAGGGAACACAACTCAGGTTTGATCTTGCGCGGCATAATATACGTCGTGCAGGGTTGGTATATAAATTTAAAAGATGATAACTAATTAACTATAGAAAATTAGATAATTCATCCTCAATAATATCGGCAATAATGGTGCAATCATCCTCATCAAATGTCAGAGGAATGCGCATATCCAGTGTATTGGACAGCACTTTTTGGGTGTTGGGCAAATGCGGAATATCATCAATATACTTCCAGCTATCATAACGGCTGGTGAAAGCTTTTGGTTCATCATCACCAAACCATTTCAATTCAGCCCCGCGCGCGTTACAAGCAGCAATAAAGTCTGGAATTTGTTCACGGCTCAGCCCCTCAGCGCGAAACTGGATTGATGATCCAACATAGGCCTCAACCTGCTTGCGTTCAGGGATAGACGCGCCCTTCATCTGGCTAAAGCGTCGATGCAATAAATCATATCGCGCATTCCATTGCGCGGCTTTTTCTTCGATATGCGGAAGCTGTGCTCGCAGTAATGCCGCGCGCATATGATCCATGCGCCCAGAATAGTTTGGGGAAATCAGTTTCACCTTTTCAAAAACATCTTCGGCCGGCACGGCGCCATGCCGCCCGTAAAGCATGTAGGAACCTGATGACACAATCGCGCGCGCGGCAATTTCGGGATCATTTGTTGTCAAAAACCCGCCTTCACCCGAATTCATATGTTTGTAGGTCTGTGTTGAAAAGGCGGCGACTTTGCCAAAATTACCTGACCGTATGCCACGCCATTTCGCTGCCATCGTGTGCGCGCAATCTTCGATTAATGTTATGCCATGTTTGTCACAAATTTCGACAACCCGATCCATATCGGCGATATGACCACGCATATGCGACAATAGAAGATATTTAGCACCGCTACTGGCTGCCTTGGCGTCAAGATCAGCAAGATCAATGTGATAATTATCATCAATATCGACCAAGACGGGAACGCCGCCAACATTATGGATCGCGCCAGGTACCGGTGCCAGCGTATAAGCGTTGGCCAGCACCTTGTTGCCTGGTTTAACGCCGCACACACGCATAGCTAGCTGGATTGCATAACCGCCCGAGGTCACGGCAATACAATAATCAACTTCCTGCCATGTGGCATATTCCTGTTCCAGCAAGCTGGCTTCATTATCCTCACCAGCGACCAGATTATAGCGATGCAGACGACCGCTACGCATAATTTCTACTGCACGTGCGATTCCGTCTTCGGGAATGGCTTCCTGCTGGGTAAAAGGTTTAT
>Ga0233444_10000550_pt1 | contig 48664 bp, 46 predicted proteins | sample SI_124_October20_6_FD_182792 | JGI IMG/M metagenome (GOLD analysis project Ga0233444, IMG submission 182792) | Seawater microbial communities from Saanich Inlet, British Columbia, Canada - SI_124_October2016_10_MG | ecosystem: Environmental > Aquatic > Marine > Inlet | place: Canada: British... | reverse complement strand
CGGGAACAAAGGAAAAAAGCGGGGATGGTCAACTGAGATGCAGGCCGGTGCCAGCACATCGGTAAAGATTCGGAGCGCTTCAAGACCGCCTAGGCCCTCCTTGCCAATAGTATGACCAACCATGGCGCGTAAGGTTTCCTCTGGTTTAGGACCATCGAGGGTCGGCGGGTTCATTCTGATCCGTTCAACGGCGTAACGCAGAATAGCTTGAGTTAGGACCTCGGTGCTTGAGTCTTGCTGATGCATCACGCGCGCCTTTTTTAGGGGGTCGTTGTGATTATAAATTGAAACGGATCGGGTCGCCTATCTTTGCCATCCCTAAAGCGTGCTATAAAAGGGATCAGGGCAATTTTGGAATTGAGGAGTCGCAGAAGATGGAACTACAAGATAAGGTCGTCGTCATCACTGGTGGTAGCGGGGGGATTGGTCAAGCTATGGCGCTCGCCTTCAAGGCTCAGGGCGCAGCGGCGATCGTATTGGCAGACCTTGATTTAGCGGCGGTTGAACGGGCGGCCACCACCTTGGAATGTGATGGCCGAGTCTGCAATGTCACCGATGAAGACGACATCATAGCGCTCGTCGACTGGGTGATTGATCGGTATGGCCGCGTTGATTTGTTTTGCTCGAACGCGGGGGCCGGTGGTGCAGGCGTCTTGACCGATGCGGATAATGCGGTTTGGCAGAATCAGTGGGAATTACATGTGATGAGTCATGTTTACGCGGCCAGAGCGGTCCTGCCGGGTATGTTGGCGCAGGGCTCAGGATATCTGCTGAACACCGCCTCGGCGGCAGGGTTGTTGGCGGCGCTCGGGTCTGGCCCGTACTCCGTTACCAAAGCCGCAGCGGTAAAGTTGGCTGAATTTTTGGCGATTACCCATGGCGATGATGGTATCGGTGTGTCCGTGCTTTGCCCGCAGGGTGTGAACACGGCGATGGCACCGAAGCAGTTGGGGGATGGGCAAACCGATGGCATCATCGAGCCCGAGGTTTTGGCGCAGTGCGTGATTGACGCGCTCGCTGAGGAACGGTTCCATGTCCTGCCCCATGCCGAAGTTGAGGACTATGTGCGGCGTAAGGGCGATGATATTGACCGTTGGCTGAATGGCATGCGTCGGCTTCGACGCCAATCTTTGTGATCATGCTGCAAAGCTTTGTCGGCAGACTATGAAGTAGGCAGATCCTTGAGGGGTTTTTTGTTGCGTAATAGAGTGATGGGAAGCATGAACAATGGCATGAGCTTGTCATAATGCATGGGCGAAATGCGTTGAGCGAGGTCCATGAGTTTTGCATCTAAGCCGATAAAAATTCTGCTGCGGCGACGCGTAACACCGTCCAAGATGACTTGTGCTGCCCGACTGGGGTGCATGCCATTATCCCGGAATAAATCACTCATTTCGGTTTGACTGCCATTGATACCGAGGAGACTCTTCTGTTGGTCTTCGCCATCTTCGGTTTCAGTAAAGCGTGAATTCTTAATGATGTTGGTGCCGATGTGACCGGGATGTACACAATGTACAGAAAGGTTTGATCCTTTAAATTCCCGTACGAGACCTTCTGTAAAGCCCCGGACTGCAAATTTAGTTGTGTGGTAAACCGACTGTTTGGCGACCGCAATCATGCCGAAGATCGATGAGGTGTTGACGAGGACGGCTTCCGGCTGATTTTTTAGGTAAGGTAAAAATGCTCGAGTGGCATTCACGACGCCATTGAGATTGATGTTCATGACCCAATCCCAATCCGCTTCGGTCATGGTTTCGAAATCTGAGCCTACTGTCACACCAGCATTATTAAACAAAAGGTCGACCTTGCCGTGGCGAGCGATTACCTGTTCAGGGAGAGCCTCCACAGCCTCTTTGTCGGCCATATCTAGGGGAATTGAGGATACTGCCACGTTGTAACGCTGCAACAGCTTCTCGGTTTCAGCTAAGGTCTCGGTGTTGACATCACAGATCACAACATCGGCGCCGGCTCGAGCAAGTAAAATGGCAAGGTATCGGCCCATACCAGACCCTGCGCCGGTAATCACAGCAACTTTTTGAGCGAAACTTTTCATAGACGAATCCTCGGTAGAAAGAGCAGTAAAACCCATTGCCTTAAGCCTTTCAAGATGTTGCGGTCAGACCATGTCCGCACATGGAAGGTCGGCCGCTGTGACGCTCTAAACAAAGGTCTGCTACATCGCTTTTTAGAGGATCATTAACTGAGGCGTCAAGCGAGATTGCTCTTGGGGACGTCAACAACCAGCAACGAAACGTCAACAAAACAAAAGAAAAGAAAATTAAACCCAAGATTTAATACTCTATACACCGTAATCGTCCGCATACCGATAACAGTTTGGTACGATCGCACTGAGGTCTTGTGCTGGTTTGCTGAAGATGTGCTTTTCGGTCTATAAAGAGGCGACCCAGTTCGATGTTTCTTAACTTTGGGGCGGCCTCCGTCGGCAGATATTTTGAGGCCTGAGCGGGTGTCGGGTAAAAATTAAAGGGCGTTGACAGCAGGTGCATGATGACTAGAACAATCTTTCACTTAGCGGCGCAGCGCGATTGGGAGCAGGCTGAGGCCGAGCATCAAATCTACTTCCCGCCGACCTTTGCCCAAGACCAAATGACCCATGCAGCCTCGGATATTGCGACATTGATCAAAGTGGCGAATCAATTTTATCGTGATCTTCCGGGACCTTGGTTGATGATCGAAGTGCTGGTTGCGGCCCTTGAAGCCCAAAATATTTTAGTTAAGTTTGAGCCGGCTGCACCAGTTGGAGCGCGGGACGATCATTTTGAAGGCAGCGATGCGGTACTGTTTCCTCATATTTACGGTGGTATCCCAGCCATTGCGGTGGGATTTATTGGTGTGCTGCCTAAGAACGATCTGGGTGAATTTGTTGATCCGGGTGATCTGAACCAATTCCGTTAGCTGGATTAGGATAAAAGCTGATTCTCCTAAAGCCGATTAAGGTCTTCAGATTATGGTCGGCATGGGCCAAGACCAATGGGCGGTGGTGGAGGGCGACTCTCACTCGGGCCACCGATACTAAATGCCCGGTCACGCAGGACGAGCCCGCTGTAACCGAACCGGTTTGGCCTTGAATTTGGTCAGCGTGATACACCGTCTCACAACGCCGAACCCTGAGGCCAGCGACCAGACATTCGTCCCCTCGCAGGTACAACCAGACAGAAATTAGGCTAGGCCGAAAACGATCGGTGATCTGTTTTGACTGGGGCAAGCAACCAGGCTCTAGGGTGCGCCGGTTCTCGGGCAAGTAATGCGGCCTGGGTTGGATCTGTTTCGGCTTGCAGGTTAATCTGCAGCAGGATGCAACGCCAGACGGTCTGCTGCATTGTGTCTCTGGAGCCGTCATGGCCGGCGTGACCCCGTTAAGGCCCCAAGTTTAATTAAGGACAACAATGGACGTTTTGAATGCCGAACAACTGGCTTACTGGGATGGCGATGCTGGGGCGACTTGGGTTCGAAATCAAACCCATCTCGATCAACTGCTAAGTCCTTTTACCGAAGCCCTGATGGCCGGCGCCGGACGCGTGTCTGGTAAAGTGATCTTAGATCTTGGTTGCGGCTGCGGCGAAACCACTTTGTGGCTTGCTGAACATGGCGGCCAAGTCACGGGTATTGACTTGTCTAGTAACATGTTGGCGCGCGCAATGAAGCGTCGCGGCGCGAAATTGAATCCTCAATTCCTCCAAGCCGACGGTGCTGTTTTTGTGGGTAATGATCCTTTTGACTTAATCGTGTCGCGGTTTGGGGCGATGTTTTTCAACGATCCAGAGCAGGCGCTGCACCATCTTCGAAGCGTCTTGAGGCCTGCTGGTGAGCTGCTGCTTGCGTGTTGGCAGGCGCCGATTCACAATCCCTGGATGTCGGTTGGCGGTCGTGCAATTGCACCGTTTTTGCCGTCATCAAACGAGGTGCGCGACCCAAAGGCCCCGGGCCCCTTTGCCTTTAGTGAGCAAGCCTATGTGACCGAATTGTTAACGAATGCAGGTTACGAAAACATTGAATTTAAATCAGTAGTGAGGCCGCTCACCGTGGCGACGACGCTTGATGAAGCCATGGCCTTCCAGAATCAGATTGGACCGGCTGCAAGTGCGTTCAAGTCGCTGCCTGAAGCCGTTGTCGACGAGGCTAGTGCTGCGATGCGCGCAGCACTAGCGCCTTTTTGTACGCCTAACGGGGTCGTGATGTCGGGTGCGATATGGTTGATTCGCGCAAGTCGCGGTTAACGAGCCGTTGCCGATTTTGACCGGGCATTGGTGCTGTTGGTTGAGCCCAACTGGTGTTCTTCATGCCGAAAAGAACGATGTTAAAAAGGAGTGTTGTTGTGGATTTGAGTCAAGTAGTTTGTATTGTTACCGGTTCATCATCTGGGGTGGGGGCGGCGACGGCTCGGTTACTGGCCAGTCGAGGCGCCCGCGTCGTCATTAATTATGCGCGCAGTGCAGAGGCCGCAGAGGAAGTTGCGGCAAATTGTCGCGTTTTGGGTGGCGAGGCCTTGGTCTGCCGAGCTGACGTTAGCCAAGATGCCGATTGCCGCTCACTGGTTGCTCAAACACTCGCCCAGTGGGGGCGGATTGATGTCTTGGTTAACAATGCGGGCACAACAAAATTTGTCGCCCATGGTGACCTTGATGGTCTTGACGAAGCGGATTTCCAAAATATATACGGGGTGAACGTAATAGGGGCATTTCAAATGGTGCGTGCGGCGCGATCGGCTCTGACCGCCTCAGGCCGTGCAGCTGTGGTGAATGTGGCTTCTATTGCGGGTGTTAAAGGCGTCGGGTCATCAATCGCCTATGCTGCGTCCAAAGGAGCTTTAATTACAATGACCAAGTCGTTGGCCCGCGTCCTCGGGCCCGAAATTCGGGTCAATGCGGTCTGCCCCGGTTTTATTGAGGGGGAATGGCTAGCTGAGGGCATGGGTCAAGCAGTTTACGACCAGACTCGGGCATACTTACGCCAGAAGACACCCCTGCAAGTAACCTGTACGGCTGAGACCGTTGCGGAATCGATTTTATCGTTTATCGACAGTCATTCGGTTGTCACCGGCCAGCACTTGGTGCTCGATGGCGGCCATTTACTGCTTTAACGCGTTAGCGATTACCGTTAACGGCAGGTCGACCGCGGTCGCTGGGTGAAAAAGACCGTGTGCGGTTAGGTGAGGACCTTTTCGGTGGTGGTGACTTTACATTGCCATTGACTTGATTGCCCGAGGATTGATCGCTCGTGCGGTTTGAATTACCCGCGGAATTACCCGCGGAATTACCTACGGAATTTCCCGCGCCCTTGGACCGGCCCGATCGCGCTTGGCTGCTTTGATTTCTACCGCCTTGCCTGGCGGGTCTACCTTGTCGTGAATTGCTCCTTGGACGGCTTGGAATGGAGCCGGATTCAGGCACTTGATGATCTGGCTCAAAGCCTTCAACTTCAACCCGCTCAATGGGTTTTAAGATCAAGCGTTCAATATCGCGCAGTTGCTTAAACTCATCGGCTGCAACGAGCGAGACGGCGGCGCCAGAGCTCCCAGCACGGGCGGTTCGGCCGATTCGGTGGACATAATCTTCCGGCACGTTAGGGAGATCGAAGTTAACCACCCGGGGTAACGCGGCGATATCGATCCCGCGAGCCGCAATATCGGTGGCAACCAGGATATCGATCAGGCCATCTTTAAATCCGGACAATGCGCGAGTCCGTGCGCCTTGGCTCTTATTACCATGGATCGCATCAGATTGGATCCCGGCTTTCATCAGCTCTTTCACCAGCTTGTTTGCGCCATGCTTGGTCCGGCTAAAGACCAGTACCTGGTGCCATTCCTCAGATCGGATCAAATGAATCAAGAGCTGCGTCTTGGATTTTTTATCGACGGGATGTACGACTTGCTGGATATTTTGCGCGGTGGTGTTGCGAGGCGCGACATCGATTTCAACCGGATCCGTGAGCATGGTTTTCGCCAGCTTCCTGATTGGATCTGAAAATGTGGCGGAAAACATGAGATTATGACGTCGGGCAGGTAGTTTGCCTTGGATTCGTTTTACGTCCGGAATGAAGCCCATATCGAGCATGCGATCGGCTTCGTCCAGCACGAAGATACTAACTTGGTCTAACTTCACCGCATTTTGTCCGACGAGATCGAGTAGCCTGCCAGGCGTGGCAACCAGAATATCAACGCCGCCCCGTAACGTTTTCATTTGCGGGTTAATGTTTACTCCACCAAAGACGACAGCTGCGCGAATATCGAGATGCTTGCTGTAAGCCAAAACGTTCTCATAAATTTGCGCTGCGAGTTCTCTGGTTGGGGTAATGATCAAGACTTGGGTGCGGTTGGCGGCACGAGTCGCACCGCTAGCCTTGAGCCTTTGTAATATTGGTAGAACGAACGCGGCAGTCTTACCCGTGCCGGTTTGTGCAGAGGCCATGAGGTCCCTGCCTGACAGTACAACCGGGATGGCTTGTGTCTGAATCGCAGTGGCTTCCACATAGTTTTTTTCAGCAAGTGCCGTTTGTAATTCGGGCAGTAACCCGAGGTCTTGAAATTGAGTCATAGTAGTCCTGTTGACCGACGATTAGGCGGGCAGTGAAGCGTGTTTGTCGTTGAAGTCTGGTCTTTGCAACGGGCAGTGCCATTCGATGGCGTGATGAAAGCCGGCGACACCCTTCGAATAGAAGACCAGGAGGGTCTGGTAACCAGCGAGGCGCACCTTACGAGTTAAGGTGCGGAATTGCAACCGTTTATCCAAACCGGCGCGAGCTCAGAACGGTTCGATGACAATATTTTTTTGACCGGACAAGGAACGGTGGGATTGCGGTACGGACTCATCGGCGGTTGCTAAACCGTCTGGTCGATGATTCTTCCGACGAGTTGGTTGGTCGACTTTGCAACCTCAACGCTCGCTTGTAATTGATCCTCAGCCTGCAAACGCTTGAGCATCATGTCTTCAAAATTTGCTTTTCTACCCTGATCGACTTGGCCGTTGGCGTTGTACGTTTCAACGGGTACTTCCGGCGTCTGTCGAGGGGTGGTTTTTTGACTAGGGGACTGCGGCATAACCGAAAGGTCAGGCTCGCTTGCAGTCGACAGTTCACTGGCGCGCTGTGCGATATCAGCCAGACGTTGGGTGGCGTCTTGAATACCGCTATAGGCTGGTGAGCTCACGTTCATAGTGCCGAGTATAGCGCTTATTCGGCCAGAAGAAACCCAGCGCTGGAGTCGATGTTGATAATCGATCTAGGCGCTTCAAGGGTCTAGCGACACTTAGTGAACAGTCAGTTGGGTAGGGCCTAGATTGATTGCTTCTGGCGCCGAGCAGCGCAGAGAATCATAGGCGTGCCGTGTGGGAATTGCTTTGTTGATCTTCAAAACCCAGCCATCGACGATAAAGTCAGAGGTTTGAGTGCGGACCTGGATTGGGTCGATTCAATATTGTTTCAGTATAGAGCTATGGTGCGGAAACAGGGTCTTAGTTTGCCGGGTCAGAAGCTTGACGCGTCAAATGTATCTGCTGGCAAGCCCACGGCCTTTAGGCTGTACTCCCAGAGCTCGGACCTAAGCGGTCGATCCTGTGCGCTGGGCGAAGGTGTTTTGATGACACATTGATCAAAATAGGTGCCAGTGGTCTCATTTAGGTCCGGGTCGGACGCGAGCAGGATGCTAGTTTTAGCGCCAGCCTCGGGGGTGATGAAGATCAAACCTAAAAGTTTCCGGATGGGCCAAGGCAAGTCACGAACGATATCGGTCGCAACCCCGCCTGGATGTAGGACATTAGATGTTACCTGAGTACCTGAGAGACGGTTTGCTAACTCAACTGCGAATAGGACATTGGCCAACTTAGACTGGCCATAGGCGCGTTGTCCGCTGTACTGTGTTTCGGCTTTAAACGACCCGAAGTCCAGTTTCCCTTTTTGATGCATCATCGAAGACACGGTCACAATGCGGGCGCTGGGTTGTCCAAGCATGAGTGGTATTAGTAATTGGGTTAGCAAAAAGTGGCTGAGGTGGTTGACCCCGAATTGCATTTCGAAGCCTTGTTGGGTCAGCTGTTGTTTGGTCGGGAAAAGACCCGCATTGTTGATCAGTACATCGAGTTGGCCGTATTCGGCGAGATACGCATCAGCCAGCCGCCGAACGCTTTCGAGGTCCGACAAATCTACCGGTAAATGGCGCGCATTCGGGCCTAACGCCGCAAGGGCTGCATCGGTCTTGGCCGATGCTCGACTGGCAATAATCACCTCAGCGCCTTGGGCAATCAGCGCTTTGGCTGTTTCGAAGCCAATGCCACCGTTGCCCCCTGTGATCAGAATTTTCTTGCTGTGCATCGGATAGCTCATGGTTAATCCCGAAAAGTTAGGCGACAGTGAAAAGTTTAACATGTGGCGGTCATTTGTTAAGACGCCTCGCATTGACTTTGATTCGGCCCAGCTCTATGTTGCAGGGGTAAAATGATCCGTTAAAAGCGATAAGGAGACAGTATGAGTCAGCGCGTCAAAGTAGCCGGTGTCGGCATGATTCCATTTACCAAGCCCGGTGCCAGTGATGATTATCCGGTCATGGGTGAGACGGCTGCTCGGTTGGCCTTGGAAGATGCAGGAATCGATTATAAGCACGTTCAGCAAGCCTACGTCGGCTACGTCTACGGGGATTCTACCTCCGGGCAGGCCGCGCTATATGGTTTGGGGTTAACCGGTATTCCGGTCGTAAACGTTAATAACAACTGCGCCACGGGCTCATCGGCTTTATTTCTAGCGCGACAAGCTGTTGCGGCCGGTGTGGTCGATTGCGCTTTGGCGCTTGGTTTTGAGCAGATGAATCCAGGGGCCTTAGGGTCTGCTTTTTCTGACCGTCCAAGCCCGCTTAAACGATTTTTTAAAGCGCGAAAGGCGCTGCAGGGGACCGACAAGATGGCGCCGGATGCTGCGCAATACTTTGGTGGCGCGGGTAAGGAGTATGCTGAGCAATATGGTACGCGAGATGAAACTTTCGCGAAGATTTCAGCCAAAGCACGGATCCATGCGGCAAACAATCCCTACGCCGTATTCCGAGATCTACTCAGCGTTGAGGAAATCATGGCCTCGCCCCATATCTATGGGCCGTTAACGCGATATCAGTGTTGTCCGCCGACCTGCGGCGCTGCAGCAGCGATTATCTGTAGTGAAGATTTTGCTCGCAAGCATGGGTTAAACAACGCCATCACGATTAAAGCGCAAGCTATGACCACCGACTTTGAAAGCACGTTGGAGGCTGGGTCCTTGCGCAAGCTAGTTGGTGTCGACATGGCAAAGGCCGCCGCCGACCAAGTGTACGAAGCTGCTGGGATCGGACCGGAAGATATTCAAGTAGTTGAGCTCCATGACTGCTTCACCGCGAATGAACTGTTGACCTATGAAGCCCTCGGATTGACTGCAGAGGGTACGGCTGAAAAATTCATCTGGGACGGTGACAATACTTATGGTGGTCGGGTTGTGACCAATCCATCGGGCGGGCTGCTATCCAAAGGTCATCCGCTCGGTGCGACAGGCTTAGCGCAGTGCACTGAGCTTGTTTGGCAGTTGCGGGGGGATGCCGGTCCGAGGCAGGTATCGGGCGCACGGCATGGTCTGCAGCATAATTTGGGGTTGGGTGGAGCGTGTGTTGTTACCTTGTACAGTGCTGATTAAATGCTTTTAGCGGCTCTTGCTTGATGGGCTCATCGCGAGCGCCTGCCCAAGGCGAGCAATTAAGGAACCTGACCGATGCCAAAACTAACTGCGGCTGAGCAGCAAGCGCTTCTCACAGAGTCGGGGATCGTGATGCGAATCGGCGTCATAGATGACACTGGCGCGCCCTATGTGACGCCGATTTGGTTTTGGTATGAAGATGGGTTCATTTATTTTACTCCCCGGCAGAAATCGGCTTGGTTTAAAAGCTTGAAACGAGATCCCAGAGTATCCCTTTGTATTGATGAGCAGGCGCTGCCTTATCGCAAGGTTTTGATTAATGGGAATGCCCAATTGGAGTTTGATGTTGGCAAGGACGCGCTTTGGCGTGCGACCTACAAAAAAATGGCTGCAAAGTACGTTGGCAGTAATGGTGCTCAAAAGTACGTTTCTGACACGATTGATCAACCTCGAGCCCTGTTTAGGGTCCAGCTTGCGGAGGCCGTGGTGAGCAGTTGGCGGATGCCGGTTGCGGATGAGCCTCAAATGGGCATCTGGGCTAAGCGTTATTTCGTCCCAGGCACTGAGTTCTGATCCTTCAATTGTGCGGTGCCCAGCAGCGGGCTTAGCATCTCGGCAAGGCTCGACCCATCGCCAAGAAATGGATTTCGGAGTCGATGCACTTCGCGCTTTGCAAGGTCGAGGGCGTAGAGTTGCGCGCCGAAGTGCTGCTCGAACAGGTTGAGTAAACCACCAGCGCGTTGATGTTCATTGAGGGCAGCCGTCAGCTGCGCCTGCAGGACGAGGGCCTTTGGGTGACAGTAAAACTGCAATGGCATGGGGTAATACAAGACCTGTCCGGTCGCGATCACGAGTTCTGGGAACGGTTTGCCGAAGTCCTCAAAAATTGCCTGCACCTCGTTCGCGCCCAGGCACAGGTAGTCCACAGCGCCGCAGGCAACTTGCTCGAAGCAGGCTTCAAGGCTTGGTTGAGTGGCTACGCAATAGCCATTGGCCTGAAAAATTGGCACATCCGCCCAGTCCGCCGGTAGGGCGATAGTTGCCGCTTTGAACGGCGTGGCAGTCGTCGCATGAATGCGGGCGTGTTGATCCCGCCGATATATTGGAATCCGGCAACCCAAGATGCCAAAGGCTATTGGGCAAGAGATGATCCGTTTTTGAACGGCATCAAATTTCGGATTACCGGCGACCGTTACAAGTAAGTCAAAACCTTCATCAAAAATATCTGCTTCAGCCTGAGCGGTTAGGCGGTCGCTGTGATCCACTTGAAGTACCATGTTCGGGTCGATCAGTGACAGTAGTTGTTGCGTCAGGTCGGCTTCGTAGCGGCGCCTAGGCGCAGATTTGTTGCCATTCCAGAACCGAATGTGGGCTGGCTTGGAGCTCATAAACGAGGCCTGCGGGTCAAATGTTTGCGGGGCGGTTGAGCGCGTCTCATTAAAACGCGAGGCTGACAGGGTTGAGCTGCCAAAGCGCCCAGTTTAGCGCGGCAGCAAAGGTCACCCATAGTGCATAAGGCACCAGAGTAAGCGCGCTTAGACCATCGATGTGGCGGGCACTTTGGATTAGGCGCGCAATTACGAGCAGTAATATTAAAATATTGATTAGGGCCAGCGCTCCCCAATGCCAGACAAAAAATACCCAAGACCACAGACCGTTTAAAAACAGCTGCCCGTAGAACAGCCTTAACGCTGGGTGGGTAAAGGCTAAAGTTCGCCGCCAGATACGATAACCAGAATAGGCCATCATGATATACAGCGTTGTCCACACCGGGCCGAACAGCCAAGCCGGTGGTGCCCAAGTTGGCTGGGTGAGCGCGGCATAAAAGCTGCTGGCCTGAATTGACCCGGTACTGCCGATAACCGCCGTCAGGCTCGTGACACCGAAGAGCATGATCCCGGCCTTGACTCGAGATCCGCGCGAGACGATTGGATTAACGGCAAGCATAGGGCAGTCCTTTTAGCGTTATGTGACGATACGCTGCATCACTGAGCTTTTCAGCAGGAAATTTGTCTTTAACCACGGGATTCTCATCTCAATCAACAGCCTACGGGGCAGTCTAGACTCAAAGTGAATGCCGAACAAAAAATCGCCTAGAAAGGGCGCATTGACGCGCCAATCGAGGTGTTTTGGCTGGCGTTCTGCAAGGTTGTGATTGCAATGAATACGATCCCGATTGTTACTGCAACGGCAATCACGACAACGGGTGTGCTTACACGGTTCATAGTATTCAAGCTTCCTAAAGCGGTTCTCCTCCTGATTCAGCGGCGACTTGATGCACTGAATAGGGTGAACCAGTCCGTTTATAACGGCTGAATGTGTTGACGCATGGTTTGTGACAGTGGTTTAGTTAAACCTATCATCATGGTCTGTTAACGAGTGGCCATTTTGAACTAAAAAATAAAGCGGTTAAGCCGCATCAAAGGACCTTCAATGACCTTACCGGGAACGAATGAGACGCTTCGCGAAGCGTTGCAAGATGTGAATACACCTAACCTGTTGTTGGTCTTGGCAACCATTACGGGCGATGACATTTGGCTGAGCGAACGATATGCCCCTGCACCGATCGAGGCGCCTGAGGGGAGTTTGTTTCCGGATGACTCGGGTGGCTACAGCCCTGAGCTCACCTCCGATATCCGCGAGCAGGCTATTTCAATCCTATCCGAGGTTCGCGACGGACAACGATCGGTCGGCCAAGCGCCCAGCCTGACCCGTTTTCATCAGATGTTGGCGTTTTCAACGGGCGAGGACGTTGAGATTGGAACCGCAGAAATGTTGATGGAAGAAACCCGTTTTAAAAATCGCGATAGCCAGTGGTTGCCAACGCTACAAGCTGCTGTCGGCCAAGGTCAGGCGGCCGATTTTCGGGTGCTCATTGTTGGCGCAGGTATGTCCGGTCTGGGCACTGCCGCCAAATTAAAAGAAGCAGGCATTGCCTTTACTATTCTCGAAAAAAATGACGCAGTGGGTGGGACTTGGTACGAAAACCGGTATCCGGACTGTGGTGTGGATACGCCGAATCATTTTTATTCCTACTCGTTTCATCGGAATCCGAATTGGTCCGGATACTTCTCTAAGCGGGATGAGCTTCACGCTTATTTCGAGGAGTGTGCGGATGAATTTAATGTCCGAGAACATATCCAGTTTGGCTGTTCTGTGACCCGCATGGTCTATGACGAAGGCCTTAATTCCTGGTCAGTGTCTTATTCACGCGGCGGTGAACAGCAGACCGAGACATTTAATGCGGTAGTCAGTGCGGTCGGTCAGTTGAATCAGCCGTCGATACCGAATATTGAGGGCCTGTCGTCTTTTCAGGGCGCAATGTGGCATTCCGCAAGATGGCGCGACGAGGATCTTACTGGCAAGCGCGTCGGGGTGATTGGGACCGGCTGCAGTTGTGTTCAGCTCTTGCCAAAGACGGCTGATCGGGCGGGGCATACATCTGTCTTTCAGCGAACGCCGCATTGGGTCGCACCGGCTCGAGATTATTATAAACCCGTTGAGCCTGGCTTAATTTGGGCTTTGAATCACATCCCCTACTATGCAGAATTTCATCGTGCTCGGATGATCCTGATCTTTGGTGATCGGTCTTGGCCCGCGGTGGTGGTCGATCCTGCTTGGAAAGATCAATCTGTTTCCGTGAATGAGGCTAATCACGCCATGCGTGAGGTGCTGATTGATTTTGTTAAAACGGGCTTAGGACCGAAACAAGACTATGTGCCCCATTGTGTCCCAGATTTTCCCGTCTGGGGAAAGCGGTTGATTGTTGATAATGGCTGGTATGAAACCCTCGCTAGGGCCGATGTCAGTTTGGTTGCCGATGGCATTGCCCGGATCACAGAAACCGGGGTTGAAACGAGCAATGGTGAACACCATCCGATCGATGTGTTGATCCTTGCGACGGGTTTTAAGTCCAATGAATTGCTGTCACCCATGCAGGTATTAGGGCTTGGCGGGCAAGACCTAACAGGCGTCTGGGGTGATGCTGCCAACGCCTATAAGGGTACTAATATGCCGGGCTTTCCAAATTTGTTTTTCTTGTATGGTCCCAATACGAATATCGTGCATGGTGGCAGCATTATTTATCAAATCGAATGTCAGATACACTATGTGATGCAGTGTTTAGCGCTCCTCGTGTCCAACGATATTAAGGCGCTTGATGTGCGCGAAGAAATCAATGATCAATACAATAAAGAGGTCCAAGCGATCAGTGGGCAGCTCGCCTGGGGGCATCCGAGTGTTGAGAGTTGGTATAAAAACCAATCGGGCCAGGTGATCAATAATTCGCCATTTAGTTTGCAAAAATTTTGGGCGGTCACCCACGACTTAGAACCCTCGGACTACAGGCTGTTGAGAGCTGGCTCAAATTCTTAGCGCTTTTTTAGAGGCTTATTTTGGGGCCTTAAACGAGGTTGAGTAGTACCGGTGCCACACTGAGCAGTAGCAAGGCTGCTGCTATGCGATTAAACCAAACAAGCCGCCGCTGGCTGGTGAGCTTGCGTGCGATAAAAGCGCCGGCGCCGGCCCACAAGAGCACCGAGCCCAAGGTCACCAAGAAGAACAACGTGATTAAAATCGCGACTTCACTCAGCACAATGCTCGCAGGGTCGGTGTAGGCGGAAATTGCGGAGATGATCACAACGACGCCCTTAGGATTAATCCATTGGAATAAGATCGCTTCGATAAACCGCATCGGCCGCTGGGCATTTTGGCGATCAAGCGTATGGCTGATTAACAGTCGGTAAGCGATCAAGGCGATAAGGACAAGGCCAAGCAACCTTAAAGTGATTTGTAACATTGGAATTTCGGTCAGCAGCCAGCCCAGACCAAAAGCGGCAATGGCAACGAGAAGGGTGAATCCAATGATGACGCCCGCCATGTGAGGCCAGGTCGCGCGTAAGCCAAAATTGGCGCTTGAGGCGGCAAGCAGGAGGTTGTTTGGGCCGGGCGTAAACGCTGCAACCGTTGCAAAAATCGACAGAGAGATCAGTTCGGTCAGTTCCACTACGCGAGTCCTCTTGAGAGCGCGCAAGTATAAAGGAATTGGCCAGCAGAATTTGATTATTTATGGGCGTGGTGCACGCGGCGCGGCGCTTTTAGGACAGCAGCGCGACTTGGGGGATCAACACCTTGAGTTGAACAATCGCGCTCGAACGACTAATTAACCGATCGCTTATAGTGCGTGGGAGGGTCTGTCCAGGTACGGTTATGACACCGCCATCGGCTTCCGTGACCTCGATGCTGAAATCATGGTGAGTCAGTTGATAAACGATTGGGACTTGGCACCAAGTGAAGCCCAGGGCATTTTTACTAAGGCTCAGCGTGTGCCATTCATCGCTTGCGTCCAAGAATTCAAAGGTTGTTGCCTTCTCGCTGAAGGCTGTTTTTGTAAGAAGTCTTGGATCAAACGTAACTTGACCGCTCTTGATCCGAAGGCCCAACTCCCCAAACCGGGTTAGGACTTCTTCTTTAACTTGACCGGTCATGCCTGGCTGTTGGGCGCCCGCATGTTTTGGCGTGTGCGAATAAGGGTCGGTGGGAAACGCACCAAAATCTTGGGGGCTCTTGTTAAATCCGAATCCGGCTCGAACGCGGTAATAATGGCCAGCCAGCTGGCTCAGTAGGTCTGTGTTAGCACCTTCATCAACCGCCGAAAAATAGGTTTCTTGAACGGCGAGTAGTAATTTTGCAACCATATGCCAATAGATACAGCCCAAGCCTTCAAAGCCAAACATGCCGCCGGATCGTCCGGTGAAGGCATGGTGATTGAAGACCTTTTCAAAGCAGGCGTGCACTGCGTCGAGCGCGCTTTGCGGCTGGTCTAGCGGGTAGTCCTTCATGACGCTGTTGAGTCGCTCGTTCAAAGCATCGATGTTGGTGCAGTCCGGATGAAATCTTAAATCGCCATTTGGGTCTTTGATCAGCAGTCGTTGATCCTCTGCTGCAAGCATTTTTTGGATGAGGTCATTGCCCTGAACAGACGCTATCGAGAAACGGTTTTTATCGAGGAAGTCAGTCAGCGATCGATCCGGGTACAACATGAAGGTCTCTTGATCCGGTCGGTAGATGTCGCTCGAAAACAACGCATCAAGGACTTTGACACTTTGTGAGGGGGACAGCGTTTTGGCACTTAAAATTGCGACTTGCCCTTCAAGCATCGGGTACAAATGGGAAATAGTAGCCTGCTCGTTTTCGGTTTTAAGTAAGTTATAGGTTTGAAATAGCCCATCTTCGCGTTGGTTTTCGGCGATGGTGCGCTCAAAAATCGGTAACGCAGAATCAATGAGTGCGTCGATAGAGGATCGCTCAAAAACACCCTTCTCGAGCGCCTCAGCTTGATAGACCTCCGCTCTGTACGCGCTTGCAGCCTGGCCAAGCGCTTTGAGGCTCTTGAACCGCTGCTCCGGATTAAGGGGCTTATCTTGAAGCTGGGTTAAAATATCGGTTAGGACCTCATTCGTGCGGGTGAGCCAATCACCAACCGCATGGGTAAGGATGATCTGTTTAGGGCAGCTTGCCAGAATCGTTTTTAAAAATTGCGCGTAGCGCTGTAGATAGCACAAAGTGACGAAGGACACGCCAGAGCCGACCAGCGCATTATTGCCATCATTCCATTCTGGCCGTTGGGTATTGAGCCAGATGCCGCCGCCGACGACCAAGTTAGACAGTTTACTGAGCATCGGTACAAGCAGCTTTTCGAGTAAGGTGACCTGGTACACCTCATGGTCTTGGGTCAAAATCAGCTTGCCGTCTGCGCCAAATTCCGAGACTCTGTGTTCAATCTGTTTGGCGAGCGCCTCATCATACAAGACCGTGTTCTTTGAATCTTTTACGATCTCATCAAAGGGCTTGAGCCGGTACGGGACATTGGCGTAACTGAATAATGGCTCGATCATCAGCTCGGTTAAAAGATTTGGGTAGAAGGCCTCGGAGAGCTCGAGGAACTTCAACAGGTAGATAATTTGGTGATCGCCCCAGTAACCAATATAGCTCCAGGGGTCTTCCAAGTCTTCGACTTCCCAATCGATCCCATCTTGGGTTACGCGGTATGGATTGTAGCCATCGATGGTGGAGGCGTTCACAAACTTTGCGATCATGCTTGGAATAAAGTCCGGATAACTGAGGCTTAACGCTTCCCAGTTTTGAAAAATATCGCGCCAGTTGCCCTCATAAGCGAGCAATCGCTGCCCGTCATTGTCTTTGAGTTTGATTTCAAAATGATTCCAAGGCCGCGACGGATCGCCATGCCGTCGCCCGAAGCTAATGGGTAAATATTCTAGGGCTAAGCGGTGGAGTTGCGGTGAACAAGCGTCTTTGATGCTCTCCATCAAAGCCCCACGAGAAAATTGAGCGGGCCGGTCTTTTAGCGCCTTCTCGGCCTGGGCGTGCAAGGCTCGGTTGAAGGTTTCCACGGACTTCAGGAAATCGATTTTGGTAATCAACCCATGATCGATGAAGGTCCCACCCCGCATGATATTGAATAATACGTTCGCATAATGGTGCACGGTCACGGCTTCTTCGCCTGAGGCCTGCAGGCCATCGCTGCCGGCGACCAGGCGGGCCAATTCTCGGCTGCCCAGTTCGACCTCCTGATGAATCATGTGTCGCAGGGCCGCAGGGTCTTTCAAAAAGGCTTTCAGGGCAACGATTTGGCTTTGTGAGTTTTGGGTGTCGGCCACTAGGTCCCAGGACTGATCCTGGTTCGTTGCCAGAATAAATCGAGCGTGCGTTAAGTGCAGGCCACGTACGCCTTTCGTTTCGGAGGTGGCGTTCAGTCCCTCATTCATCAAAAACTGCTGAAGTTGGTCGTTTGAAATCAGTGTTTGCGCGTGATCGAGACCTAAACAAAAAGCAGTATTGGCTCTGAGGGACTCGTTCGCTTGAGCCCGGTCGGAGATCGCGGAGTACAAAGTATAGAGTCCAAGGCCTGTTTCAGAATCGAGTTCGCTGCGTTTGTAAGCGTCAACGAGATTGCTTGACGATTCTTGAATCGCTCGAGGTGTGTTGGCCGGCAAAATATTCTGCAACCCCGTGAGCAGCGACAACTCGACCGAGTTCTGACCGTGATTCAGGAGTTCGCCGCTTGCAACAAACCCAAACGTCTCGCTGGTTGACCAAGTCATTCGGAAGGTCAGTTGATACTCATGGTGAACTTCTTCGAAGCAAATTTTGGTGCCGAGCGTGTTTTTATACAAATTGCGGGTGCAACGGCCTTTCCAAGGCTTTTGGTGAAAGAAGGGTGACCAAAATCGGGTTTGACCGCCGCTGTGTACTTTGATGTGGGTAACCGAGCCGGTGTGTTGATGACTTTCATGGATTCGGTCTACCGGAACATACGGAAATAGCGCATATTCTGGTGCACTGCGTCCGGCGGTCAATCCCGATGTGGATGAGATAAACAGCCAATGATCGCCTCTCGCAGCGAGGCTGACGAAAAACGGGGGTAGGTCATCCACATCACAGATCTGATAGTAGCGTTCGCCCGCAAACGTCACGAAACCGCCGAAATCGGGCTGAGTGTTTGGGGTTGTCAGTTTTAAATTTCGCATCGCCCTGTCGCCTGGCTTTTACCAACGTTGTCTATAAATCTTTCGATCGATTGCCTTTGACAGTGATGCCAATCTGATCTGCCAGATGGACGATGTTCCCAAAGATCGCGTCGCAGCGAGTGAACGAACAGCATGTGTTCGCGTGCTTACTGTATCCAAACGCACTATCGGTTCGAGCCCCACAGAGTGTCAATCCAAAATGCGCTGAAACGGTTATCCTATAAGAGCAATTGGGCATTTCCGCAGAGGCAGGTGTTCTTAAGGGCGGTTCGTCCTGGATTTTGATGCACTGAGTATCTGGCCCGCAGGCGCTTCAGGTCTTTGCAGCGGGGGCGCTGGGAGCCCATTTCTCGAGGGATTGCGATGCGGCGCTGCCAATATGGCGCCCACCGTCTAGGGTGGGCCTCATCGATTAAGGGGCAGGCAAGGCGCTTGAGGTCTCGTTGATCCGTGGTGCTGAATTGACCCAGCGCGATCAATGATGAAATAATGACAGCGTTGTCAATTTTAGGGAAAGAGTGCGCCTAGCACAATTAGGGTAGCGCTATCGGACGTCTGATTGACGGTTTTCACCATCGCCTTAGGGCGCGGAGATAGGCTGAGGACACGGGGCGATTAGTACGTGGTCTTAGACCTGATTGCGCGTTAGGGTTTAGGCAATGCGGTCTTCCAACGGCCTGACGGAGCGCACCTTCGCTTGGGCATGGAAACGTGCTTGAATGCGATTAGGCGCGAGCAATCGCCAAATTTGGCGGTCCGGCGCAATAGGGCCATCACAACTCATCAACCGAATGAAATTACCCATGACCGATCAGGATCAAGCACCAGGACGCCGAACCGCAAAAGCACCCACTATTTTCGATGTCGCGAAGCAAGCCGGGGTTTCGATTAAAACGGTCTCTCGAGTCGTGAATGCCGAAATCAATGTCCGCGAGAGGACGCGCGAAAAAGTCCTCGCCGCGATCAATGACCTCCATTACAGACCGAACACGGCCGCCCGCGTACTGTCGGGCAAGCGGTTTTATGTGATTGGTTTAATTTACGAAAATCCGAACGAATTTAGCTATGTGCAAAAGGTTTTAAATGGCGCCTTAAAAGCCTGCGAAGCTGGAGGCTATACGTTATTGCTATTGCCACTAACGTTACCCAATCCGGATCTGATCCAAGATGTTCGCCGGTTTGTATCACAATCTAGGCTAGACGGCGTGGTGCTACCTGCACCGATTGGCGACTTCACCTCGATTCAACGCTTATTAACGGATCTGGATATTCCGTTCGCCCGAATAGCCCCCCGAATGTCACTTGCTGATGAGCTCAGTATTCACTGTAACGATGAACAGGCCAGTTTTGATGTAACACAGTTTTTGATAGATCAAGGGCACCAGCGGCTTGGCTTTATCAAGGGAGACCCGATTCATGCAGCGACAGCGCATCGATTTGAAGGCTATTTGCGCGCGTTAAAGGCCAATGCAATCGAATATCATCGCGAGTACGTTCAGGATGGGCAGTTTAGTTTTGAATCAGGAAGGTCCGCCACCCGGGCGTTGCTTGATCTCAGATCACCGCCTTCCGCCATTATTGCGAGCAATGACGATATGGCGGCGGGCACGATTTTCGAAGCCCGAGAGCGGGGTTTGCGAATTCCTGAGGATCTCTCGGTTGTCGGCTTTGACGATACGCCGATTGCTTCCAGAATCTGGCCACCCTTGACGACGGTTCGTCAGCCCATTGTCGAGATGGCTGAAGCGCTAACGGGATTGCTGATTCAGAAGCTCAGGGGTGAGCCCGTAGATTCGTCCGAGCGTTTGTTCGCGTGCCATGTTGTGACGCGCGCTTCAACCGGTCCGAGATTGGTAAATTGATCGGCCTGCGTTATCTGATCACTAAACGGGTGGGGCATCGACACACTGCGAGCGATCAGAACCCGAGCTTTAATCGGCGTCAGGGTCAGGTTCTGAGTTTTTTGATGTTGCTCTGGCTGAGCCTTTTGGGTTGTGCCGCGTCAGACGGGCCGATTAAGGTAGAAGTGGTGGGAACACCTGGGGCTTATCAATTGCACCGAGGCGGCGAGCCCTATCGCCCGAATGGTGCCGGTGCCGTCGCGGGCTCCTTAACCAGTTTGAAGGCGCACGGGGCGAACTCGATTCGAACTTGGCATGTGGGTGACGGGCAGATTTTAGACGATGCGCATGCTCTGGAGTTGACTGTTTCGCTGTGTCTCGATGTGGGTCGCGAGCGACTTGGCTTTGATTACAACGATCAGGCGGCGGTTGCCGCACAGCTACAACGCTTTCGGCAGCAGGTTGATCGATTTAAAAACCATCCAGCTTTATTGACTTGGATTATTGGGAATGAGCTGAATTTAGAAGCAATTAATCCAAAAGTTTGGGATGCGGTGAATGAAATCGCGGAGATGATCCATGAGGTCGACCCTAATCACCCTGTGACCACTGCCCTGGCAGGGTTAGGGGCTCAGGATGTTGAGTTATTACGCACACGGGCGCCGGCCTTAGATTTTTACAGTACGCAAGTCTACGGCGGCATCATGGGCCTAGATCGAGCTATGGATGAATTAGGACTGACCGAGCCGCTCATGGTGACCGAGTGGGGAACCATTGGTCACTGGGAGGTCCCGAGTACGGCGTGGCAAGCGCCGATCGAGTTAACGAGTGCGGCAAAGGCGGCCCATTATGTAGCGGGCTACGAGCAAGTGATTAAAGTCAATCCGGGGCGCATCATTGGTGCTTACGCCTTTCTTTGGGGACAAAAGCAAGAACGGACGCCAACGTGGTATGGCACGCTCATGGAAACGGGTGATCGAACCGAAGCGGCTGATGCCTTGCAGTATATTTGGCAGGGCGACTGGCCAAGCAATCGAGCACCAAACGTTGGTTTAATTCGGCTAGCAGGCCAAACAGCGAATAAAAGCGTTGTAGGCTTGGCCGGGACACGCCTACAAGCTGATGTTGTGGCGTTGGATGCGGAAAACGGAGCTTTAACCTATCGTTGGACCGTCCGTCCGGAGAGTAAAGCCAAGGAGGTCGGTGGTGATCCCGAGGTGGTGCCGGCACCTGTGCCTAATTTAATCAGTCTGCCGAGCGACGCAAAAGTAGCGGTTTTGATGCCTTCTCAACCCGGCGCGTATCGGTTGTTTGTTGAGGTGTTGGATGATGCAGGTGGCGTGGGTCACGCCAATTTGCCGTTTTATGTCCGCGAGAAGGATTAACGAGTTGCACAATGGGTTGCATGGGGTGATGGGCTTTGAGCGGCCCCGCGATCTCGCTAAAGGGTCAATGCCAGCGTATTGATTGCAGGATATGATGGGTTCGAGGTGAGTTTGAGGGATAACAGCGGTGAGATTGGGGAGACGCGGGTGAATAAATTAGATCAACTGAAAACGATGACCGATGTTGTGGCGGACACCGGCGATATTGAAGCGATTCAGCGATATCAACCGCTGGATGCGACCACCAATCCGTCACTGCTCTTAAAAGCGGCGAGCTTGCCCGCCTACGAGGCAACTCTTGGTGCGGCGAAGTCAACCGCTAGACAGGTTGGAGGCGCGCCGGGTGTGCAAGCGGCCTGCCTGCAGTTTGCTGTTGATATTGGATGCGAGATTTTGAAGATCATCCCCGGCCGTGTGTCCTCCGAGGTAGATGCGCGGTTGTCGTTTCAAACCGAGGCAACCATTGCTCAGGCGAAAACGATGATCGAACACTACGATCGAATGGGCATTTCATCGGATCGAATTTTGGTAAAAATCGCGAGTACTTGGGAGGGGATCAAAGCCGCTCGATCCCTTGAACGTGACGGTATCCAGTGCAATTTAACGCTGCTCTTTGGTTTCGCTCAGGCGGCCGCTTGCGCCGATGCGGGCGTATATCTCATCTCGCCCTTTGTTGGCCGGATCCTTGATTGGCATAAGGCTAAGACCGGGATTGACTATAACTCCGACAATGACCCCGGTGTCCTATCTGTGCAGGAAATTTATAAGTACTACAAGGCGAACCATTACCCAACCGTGGTCATGGGTGCGAGTTTCAGGAATCTAGGCGAGATTGAGGCTCTAGCAGGTTGTGACCGACTGACGATTAGTCCGGATCTTTTGAGCGCACTAGCCGCTGATTCCGGTTCGTTGCCGCGGCAACTCACGCCTTCGATGGATTCTGGACGCCCTCAGCTAGAAATGAATGAGTCCAGTTTTCGGTGGTCGATGAACGAGGATCCCATGGCAACCGAAAAGCTTGCAGAAGGCATTCGAAATTTCGCAGCGGATCAAATCAAGTTGGAACAATTAATCCAGTCATAGAGACTAATCCTCTGGTGAATTTGATGCGTCAGGAGCTGTTAGCCCAAGGCTGCATCTTGCCGGAATATTAGGCTTTCGATGACGAGGTCTTTGTGGAACTGTTGATTCTTCGCAGGGTGCAAGTTCCCATTAGGGCGTCGCGCCGATTGCGTTTCTCTAGCCATTGTTGACGAGTGCGGTCGCGAGCGCTTTTGCTGAAACAAAGGCCGATTCTGCCCCCCGAGTTCCGCCCCAATCGCCACAGGCGCCGAGTTGAAGCGTGGGGTGCAGCCAATGGGTGTGGGCGGCCTGCTCGATGACCTTTGCCGATCGCCAACGGTGAAGTTTTGCACTGTCAAGTGTCGCGCTTAGGAGGGCCTCGGTCGCGCCCCGCAACGTCTGCTCGACCCCTGCCAGATCTGAATCTATGTGTTCGCTCGCCCACTGGTCTTGGGCATGGACCACAAGAGCACTGGGGTGGCGGCGACTTGGACGACGTCCAGACAATATCAGCTCGGCAACCACCGCATCTTGGCAGACCGCGCGATCCCAGCTGGGATTCAAAGTCGTTTGGCACAATAATGTAAAGCCGGGCTGGTAGCGCGCGGAGAGATCAAAGTTGAAGCGAGCAAAGAGGGTCTGCGTCTGCGCCAGCGGCGTGCTGCAAAGGACCCAGTCAAAAGGGCCATGAGCGCGCTCGGCGCTGGCAAGGTACCACTTGCCGGGCTCGCCATAAATCGATTGGATCTCACTTTGTGTTTCGACGGCATGCCGAGCAAAGAGGGTTTTGAGCCACTGGTTCATGGTTGGTTGGCCAATGTAATGCGGCTCGAACCAGGTACGTTTATAAGACTTTTGGTTAAGGCCGAGCGTAGTCATTTTTGGATGCCACTCGGTGAGGGTTTGATCTGCTAGGAATGGCTGCAAAAATTGCTTAAATCCGCTGTCTCGAGCAATAAAGCAGGGTGCGCCGTGATCCCAATTTGCATCGACACCTTGACGTGTGGCCATTCGTCCACCAATCCCCCTTGATTTTTCAAAGATTGTTAAAGTACCCAATGTGCTCAGGCTTTGACAAAGGGTTGCGCTGGACAAACCGGCGCCGATAATCGCGATGTTCATAGTGGTGCCGTGATGATGTCGTGGGTTGGCTGGGGTAGGTTACGATGTTGTGATCAATTGAGTTTGATCGGTTTGGTTCAGATGGGATTGTCGGAGTTTATATCCCGCTTTAAAAGTGCATAAAAGGGCATGGCCGCAACCAGTAAAATGAAGCCGAAATATACGGTTTCCTGACCGGCGCCGATGATCACAAGCAGGGCATAGGAGAACGCAAGGCCCGCGGTGATCAATTTTTTCCTATTACCTGGCTGACCTCGAAAGAGAATCATGGCGGTAACGGCCGCGAAGGCGAGTGGGATTAAAGTGGTTAAGGTTGATAATAAAATCATCATATTAAAGGCTTCCACGAGCCCTTTTTGGTAGTTCATAACGACCAAAAGACTCGCCAAAATGCCGGAAACGATCATTGCTTTAGCCGGTGTGCCGCCTTGATTGAGTTGATCCAGTCTTCCTGGAAAAAGTCGATCCAACGAAATAGCGCGGACGAGCTGACCCGATAGTAAGATCTGGGTGTTGAGTGCGCCAAAGGTTGCCATGATCGCGCCGGCTGCGATCACGCTCGCGCCCGATCGGCCGAGCACTAAAACCGAAGCGTCTGCGAACGGTGCGTTAGAGGTCGCGAGTGTAGCCGCTGGCAGGAGTAAGACCACGCCCAAATACGCAATCAGATAAACTGTGAGGACTGTCAAGGTACCGGTAATCAAAATTTTGGGGATCAATCGCTCGGGATCCTTCATATCGGCGGCGGGCACTGTCCCGCCCTCTAAACCAACGAAAGCCCACATAACCAGAGTTACACTGGTTGCAATGACGGCAAGGTAAGACCCACCGGTGGGGTTTAGTGCTGGGATATTCTCACTCGACCCCATTGTCAAGCCCAAGCCGCCGACCAACAATAGAGGCAGAATTTTTAGAACTGTGGTGAGTAGTTGGACGTTACCGGATGCGGCTATGGACTGGCAGTTGATCAGCACTAAAGTCCAGATTAAAACCAGCGTCGCCCCAGCTGAGATGGGGCCGCTTGAGGCGAGAACCGGAAAGAAAAACGACAGGTAGCCAACACAAGCCACCGCAATGGCGGCTGTTGCGGCCCAAAGGGCGATCCAGTAGCCCCAGCCAATCCAAAAACCGATGAAGTCGCCCATGCCGGCGCGCGCGTAAGCGTAAGGTCCGCCAATAACTGGCAGGGTACGCGCCAGGTCGGACAGCATAAGCGATAGGACTAAAGCGCCCGCGCCTGCGATTAACCAACCTATGATGCCCAGGAGTCCGAATGGTGCGAGTAGGGCGGGTAGCATAAAAATGCCCGAACCAATGGTACCGCCAACGACTAAAGACCAGCCGCGCCAAAATCCAATGGCTTTCTGACTGTTGGCGGGTTGGTTTGTAGTGGCGGTTGTCGGTTCGATGATTTGCTCCTGAGGCTTGCATGGCGTTTGGAATTAGTCTCTTGCTTGAACTCTACCGCACATGGGGTTGCTGGGTCATCCGATATTCGGTGGCGGCCAAGGGGTATAACGCGAATGCAATCGAGCGCGGGGTTTGGCCCTGGTGCTGGAATGAGATGCGATCGGCCTGCGGCCTTCAGGGATTGCAGGCTTGCCTCATTTTGGTCCTAAAAAGGGCTCCAGGACGCAGCAAGCCAAGTCTCGCCAGTCTCAGCCTTGACGGTGTAAAGTAGAGGTTAAAGCGCCAGCGCCGAGTTGGGATTAGGAGAAGAAACGAAAGCACAGGCGCCGCCGGCATTCGGATTGAGGTCACCAAAAGGGTTGAAAGCAACACAAGGAAGAGGTGAAAGATGATCAAACAAGTTGTATTTTTAAAGCGTCGCAAGGATCTGGATCTGGCTACGTTTAAAGATTACTACGAAGCCCATCATCGAAAAATCGGTGAGCGAGTCTTGGCCGGGTTTGCTGCCTCTTATATTCGGCGGTATTTAGATCCCGCGCATCTGCCAGCCGCTAACCCCCCGTTTGATGTGATCACAGAGATGTGGTTCTCGGATTGGGCCGCGCAAAAAGCGTGCATGGCGCACCTCAGTGATCCTCTGATTGCGGCAGAAATTCAGGCGGATGAAGCAAAACTGTTCGACCCGGACGCGAAATGGGGTGGCTTCTTGTCGGAAGAAGTCTCGATGATGCCGCCCGTTCAACCGCACTAGAGCGTTACGAGGCCCCAAGATGAGGCGCCTTACAGCATCTTCCGCAATCGGTAGGTGAGTACCCGGTTGGGGGCAAGATCGACCTGCAATCCAACCCACTGCCCAGCAGAACTATAGTCTACATTGATCGTTTGATCGTCAGTAACCAGTCTGTAGCGGAAGCCAGCGCTTTCCAGCGCCTCACCCAGTGACGGCTCGGGCACTGGCCCAGAGTTCAAGGGGTTTGCCTCGATGGGTGGGCGGCGCTCGAACGATACGGGACTCATTTGCCCGGTTTGGCCATTCATCAGTTGCCGTTGACTGGTAAAGTCTTTCCGCCAATAGGCGTAGGACCATAGGCAGGGTTGTTCATCCAATGTAAGCGCTTTAGGTTCTTTTAAAGTTGTTAATGCGTAGCCCTCAGGACTGCTCGTTAGGGTGACTTGCGCCAACTCGCCATTGCTCTGTGTACTGGTGCTCAAGGACTGTAGGCAGTTGTCATCCCAGATTTCCCGATGCTGATGCTGATAGGCAAAAAACGTGATGCCAAGCAGTTTTACCCTATAGTCGGCCTCGCCTTGTACCACTTGATGGCCGCGCTCGTCGACGGAGAGTGTAATCTTGTGATGGCCGATGGGTTTGCCGTTGAGCAGAACCTCAAAATCAAATGTGTCCGCTAGGCTGGGGAATGCATTCAAAGAAAATAGAACAAAAAGCGCTCGGATCATAAAGTGCTTCCAATTTTCCTCTACTTACGTCTTTGAATACAGGTTGGATCAAGGCAGACGGCTTTGACGGTCGCCTAACCTCGATAAAATTGCCGATGCGCCCTAGCTTGGCCGTGCGGCGGTGAAAGCGGAGAATTTAAAATGGGCTGCGCATCGGGATACAAAACCCCCCGAATTAAAGGCAGCGGCTTAAAGGGTGTTTAGTAAAGATACTCGATTTCATCATTTACGAAGGTATATCTTGGGTGCTTATACCAGCCGTAGAGGAGCGTGTGCCTGGGCTCTTTATGAACTTTAGTTTGAAAAACTTTGAGCACGCCATCGACGGGCTTAAGCCAGAAGTCCATGTCGTAAATTTTTTCATCGTCGTGCTGTTCATGGAAATCCGTACAGGCGAAGTAAACGCCTTGATTGATTTGGCGGACTGGGTCGTGTACCTGAATAAATTTCAAAACCAGTTCATCTAAGGTTTTGTCGTCGATGGTATGCCAATAGCCATCAATCACGGTTAACGACTGGATGTGTTCAGTCATCGCCGCTTTGATATCGTCTACATAAAACTGGGTTGGCTGCGGATCAATCGGCGCCGCTGATAGCGCCCCGCCTAGGAAAATCAGGCAAGACGCGAAGAGTCGGCAGCACCAGCCAACGGGGGTGCTACTACGGCCTAAACGAGATGCGGATGAAGCCATCTTGTCAGATTCTGCAAGTAAATTGGGTTACGAGTGATTCGGCTTTTCTGAAGCAGGCGCGCCACCATGTTCGTGCGCTTCTTTTTCAGGGGCAGCTTTGCCGCCATGCTCCGCGTCCGGTTTTTCCGCTGCGGCCTTGCCGCCATGTTCTTGATGCGCTTTTTCAGGCGCGGCTGAGCCGCCGTGTTCTTGCTTCTTTTCGGGCGCTGCCGTGCCGCCGTGTTCAGCCGCCATTGCTAAACAAGGCAGAAGACAGGTGATTAAAAGTAATTTCTTCATGGATTGCTCCCACTTGTGTGATGGTAAGTAGTCGGTAAATCTTAGTAGCTACGTTAACAGAAAATTCGGCGATGAGTGAAGGCTAATCCGCTTGACGGCTTTTGCTCAGTCCGAGGTTCTGGTTTGAGAAGGGTTCGGCCAGCCAGTGTCTAAAGGAGGCTGTTTGATCCCGAGCATCTGGCAGTCCTAAATCACATTCTTTTATTTGGGCTTGAGTCAGCGCGTTAGCCTCCGTGCCAAAGCAGGGGTCCCAAATGCTGAGCAATGTTGAGAAATTAGCGTCTCCGAAGCGTCGGTCAACGAGGTGATGGGTGGCATGAAAACGGGGCGTCACCCAAATGCGCCTCACAACGCGTTCGAGACCGTCAGGAAGGTCCCAGTTAGCATGATGGGCCTGGGCGAACCAACTGACCAGAATCTCGAATAAAAACCAAGCTATGGCCGATGGTCCCCAAATAACGACCCAGGTCGCTTTGGCGAAGGTTGACAATAATAACTCCCCAGGATGAAACCGCAGGGCCGTCGAAACATCGATTGAAGTGTCTGCGTGATGGGCTTTATGAAAGCGCCATAAAAACGTGATGCGATGATTGGCGCGATGCCAAAAATAATCAAATGCGTCCAGAACAATAATCGAGATAATGAATTCAAGCCAGCCCGAAAGCCCGAGCCAGCGTGCCAGTCCCCAGCCTTGCTGCTCAACGTAAACCAGCCAAGCCAGCATCGGTACAAAGGTAAGGGTACGCACAAGCAGGGTGTTTACACCTGCCATAAAGCTGTGGGTCAGTAATCGCCGATACTTTGCGCCTTCCAAATGGCGCGCGGGCAGGAGGCTTTCAAGGGCTAGGAAAAAGCCAAAGCCAGTAAGAAAGACGATTAATCGGCCAGTATCGAGATCAATGTTCATAAGGTAGCTTAGCGAAATTTTTAGGTATTGATAACGGTTTTTGTGGCGCGTACAGCGCAGGATGGGCGGTTACCCAAAGACCTGCGCTCGCGCGCCGCAATCTTATTGGGCGGATACTTTCCCCAACAGACGCTCTAAAATTGCATCCTGCTGGATTCCTTGAGCCTTTTGGGCCTGAATTGCGCCCCTTTGGCAATCTTGATAAGGTTCGCGGCCAAGCAATAACAGGAAGCGAAACATGCAAAAAATAGGCGTTTTGGGTGCAGGAACCATGGGTGCGGGTATTGCTCAGGCGTTTGCTGCCGCAGGGTTGGATGTGGTCTTGCGGGATGTTTCGGAAGCGTTGGTGAACGGTGGCCTGAAGATTGTCCGGAAAAATCTCGACCGACAAGTGGCAAAAGGCACTTTGCCTGAAATTGAGCATCAAGCGATCTTAGGTCGAATTAACGGGGCGACGGATCTCGCAGCAGTTTCAGATTGCGATCTAATTGTTGAAGCCATCATTGAAAGTATGGCCATTAAAAAAGTCGTGTTCGGCGAACTTGATGCAATCTGTCAACCATCAACCCTATTTGTTTCGAATACCTCGTCGTTGTCGATAACGGAGATTGCCAGTGCGACGAATCGGCCGGATCAAGTGATGGGCATGCACTTTTTTAATCCGGCACCGGTCATGAAACTCGTCGAACTGATTCGCGGCATTGCCACGGCGCAGGCAACGGTTGATGCAGTGCATGCGGTTGCGATTCAAATTGGTAAGCAACCAGTTGAAGTCGCCGAAGCACCGGGTTTTGTCGTGAATCGAATACTCGTGCCAATGATTAATGAAGCGGTCGGTATCCTCGCGGAAGGCTTGGCATCGGCGCAAGATATCGATGCTGCCATGAAATTGGGCGCGAACCATCCAATGGGGCCTTTAACCCTCGCCGATATGATCGGTTTAGATGTTTGCTTGGCCGTCATGGATGTATTTCATCAAGAGTTTGGCGATTCGAAGTATCGCACCCATCCCCTGCTACGGAAGTACGTTCGTGCCGGCTGGCTAGGCCGTAAATCCGGAAAAGGCTTTTACGATTATTCCTAGAGGGGGGCTCTAAGCGTTGTATTCATTGCCGCAGCGACTAGTCCTGCTTTCAGAAGACGGGTATCGGTCAAGGCTGATGTGGTGCGACGCGCGCTTGGTTTAAAATGCGTCTCCGGTGATTTGGAGCAAATGGGTTTAACCGAACCGTCTTGCTGTGCCTGGTCTGGCAGGCGCTGGAATGCGTCACTGCCTAGGCGTTGAGAAACTGGTGCACCGCATTAAACAGCTGAAAACGACGGTTCTCGAGCAGCAGACTATGGGTGCCACCGCCGATGAGGGTAAATTGCCGCGAATGCGCTTGGGTCAGGCGGCTAAAAACGATGAGACCTTGTTCAGGGGTTGTCTCGATATCTAGATCACCGACCACGATAAGAGTCGGTGCTTGAATTAACTCGGGTTGATACCAATCGATACCCGTTTGCGCGCAGTGTGCAAAATCCGCGCGAACGCCGGTGGGTGCCCGAAGAAAAGCGTGCTTCGCTGCGTCATAGTTTGGGTCGGTCTCAACCATTGTTTGACACCAATCGGCGGCAACCGTCGGCGCCACAACGGTCTCAAATTCCACCGGGTCCAGGCCGTGCGCCCACCGACTCAATGCGCCGTGAGCGGTGACCGTGCGATAAGCGGGGATGCTGCTGCTGGCTTTAAAATCCGCTTGTTTTTCAACCCATAGGGCGCCATACAATATCAAACGATTTACCCGCTCGGGGAATTGACCGGCGACGCGACCGCAAATGGCAGTACCCCAGCTATAACCCAACAAGTCAACGGCATCATGTGCGCATTGCGCGCAAATGAACTCAATCGCGCGTTGGACGTCTACAACTGCATCATCGGTTTGCACGAGCGGAGCGTTTAGATTCGCGGGCTCCGCCATCGCCCCTGGACGATCAGATTGTCCGTAACCGGTCAAATCAAGACACCAAGCGTCGAAACCTTGATCCGCCATCTCATCCATCCAAGAGCGGCCGTCGATAGCGTAGTCAAAGGTTTGGGTCGCCCCGTAGGTGGCGCCATGGACAAAAAGTACCGGTGTGCCTTGCGCCTCGGCTGTCGCCTTGTGGCGCAACCGAATCTGGCAACCTTCGTGATGACTGGGTAGGTCGTGGTTGAATTCGGTGAGCGCCATAATAGATCCTTATTGTCCTGTATCGACGGGTTGGGCCGAGTGCAGCAATGTCGCAACGAGTTTTTGATTCGGGTCGTACAAACGGCCTTCAGAAGTTGCGCTTTTTCGTCCGAGATTGATGATTTTGACCTCAATATGACCCAAGCCCTCCGGCATTGGGCGATGGAACATCACATGTAAGTTGGTTGATAATGGCGCTTTTTTGCGATCGTAGCCTTTGATCATGACAAGCGAGGTTGCATCATCAAGAGCTGCCGAGATCATACCGCCCTGCACAAACCCCATTGGATTTAGTGCCGCCTGAGGAAAGGTGACCGTAAAGTGAGTCGTTTCCGCGTCGCTTTTGATATGGGTTAACCCAAAAAAGGTCATGGTCGGGCAAAAAGATGCTTGATTCAGTTGTTGATAAACGTCGGTCACATCGAACTCCTTATGAGAGCTAATTACTTTACCAAAGTTACTGGCGTTGGAAACCAACTGCCGAAGGAAGGATCAGGGCCGATATGGTCAATATCACAGATATGCGCTAGTTTTAAGCGAAAGGAGGCGAGTTATGCAGATCGACCCACTTTCAGCACACGACTTTGGTGCGAGAATCTCTGGAATTGCCTTAAGTCAGCTCGACGAACAAGGTTTCAAGGCAATCTATGGGGCCTTCTTAAAGTATGGCTTTATCGTGTTTCCAGATCAGGCGCTGACCGAAGCCGAACAAATCACCTTCGGTGAACGCTTTGGCGTCCTTGAGTTCGGAGCTCTACCGTTGGCGAATCAGATCAAGTTGGATGATGGTGGCTATAGCGAAATTTTCCCGGTTGCCAGTCAGCGAATGCAAACCAACTTAGGCAACGAAGCGTGGCATACCGACTCGACCTATTGGCCTGTCAGCAGCAAGTGCGCGCTACTGACTGCGGTCAAAGTGCCAGGTAGAGGGGGGGAAACCGAGCTTGCCGATCTGCGGGCGGGTTATCGGTTTCTTCCAGATGCCATGAAAGCTCGTATTAGCGGCCTCAGCGCATATCATTCGACTCAGTATTCCCAAGCCAATGATCTTGGACATTATCCCGATCAACGTACAGGCAGTCTTTATCACGGTGAGGCTTATCTTCGACCCTTAGTAAAAGTGCATCCGGAAACCGGCGTGTTGAATTTGTTTATCGGACGCCATGCTTTTGGGATACCCGGCTTGTCTCGAGCAGAAAGCCGCGTTTTGCTGCGGGATCTTGTTGATTTTGTGGTCTCAGATCCCGCACGCGTATATCAACATCAATGGCGTGTTGGGGATACCTTGTTGTGGGACAACCGGGCCTTACTTCACAGGGCGAGACCCTACGATTATGCGCAACCCAGGGTGTTGATCGGGACTCGTGTTGCTGGCGATGTTTCGACAGAGCTGGCGTACTATGATTCTGATCCAGAAGCCGAAGCCGGGCGCGCGGCCCTTAAACGGGAACTGACGGCGCTTAGATCCCAGTCTGAGAAGACGTAAAATTAAGTCGCTTGGCTCGATGTAATGACGTGGGTCTGGCCTTGACGGCCGCTGCTTGGGGCATCATTCGGCGGTCCGCTGCCGCAGATCAAGTCATTTACAGGGCCTGCGTGAGCCACATGGTTGGCGCGCGTTCATAAGATGGTGCCATCGAAATAAAACCATTGCCCCTGCTCCCGAACAAACGCACTGCGTTCATGCATTTTGTAGGCTTTGCCCTGGTGCTTGAAGGTTGCAATAAATTCCACCTCGCCTGAGGTATGGGACGCCCCGCCTTGGCTATTAATCACCTTGAGTCCAACCCAACGGGTCAACGCGTCAAACGGCACTGTCTTGGGCCGAGTTGATGGATGCCAGCTCGAGATTAAAAACGGCTCATTGCGTTGCACATAAGCGGTGTATCGCGCGCGCATCAGGCGCTCACAGGTTTCTGCTTGCTCGTCTCCCGATATAACGGCGGCGCAGCAGGCTTCGGCGACAGTGGGTTGGCCACAAGGACAGTTAGACATTTGGCATCTCGGAATGAAATCAATCAAGTGTCTCAGCTTCGTGCGAATTTGGCTAATGAGTCCAAGCGGACCCCCTTAGGTTAGTCGTCCGCTCTGGCGCCACCCGTGGATGATGCCTTCATTCTCAGCATTGGCAAACCAGTGGACAGCCTGATTTAATCAAGGGCTTCAAACTTGAGGTTGATCTGATGCATCCATTGATACTTTACGGCGTGCCATTTTCGCAGCCGGTTCGCGCTGTGATGTGGTTATTGCTGCTGAAAAAAATGCCCTTCGATTTGGTCCTAACCAATCCAGGCTCTAAAGGCGATAACGGTAGCCGGCACCCGGATTTTTTGGCAAAGCACCCGGCTGGCACCATTCCCTGTCTCGAAGAGCGCGAGACCGGATTTACCCTTGGTGAGGCGCACGCCATTATGACTTATTTGGCGAGGACCCACGGTTGGGAAGACGTCTATCCGAGTACGCCCCAAGCCCAAGCGCGAATTGATGCGTACCTGCATTATCACCACCGCAATATTCGAGAGGCTTCAGTGGGTTTGGTGGCGCCGTCTATTCGCAAAGATCTGAACATTCCTGATGCGGTACAACAAGCTGCTCGTAAGACGCTCGGTGCGGCGCTGACTGTATTCGATCAGTCCATGCTGTCCGAGCAAGCCTATTTGTGCGGCGATTCGGTGACGCTCGCCGACCTTGCGGCGTACGTAGAGATTGGTCAACTGCAGGGACAATACACCAATGTCTTTGATTTTAGCGCCTACCCCAATGTGCGGCGCTGGTTGTCCACGATGCAACAGGTTGGGGGTCACGACACGGTGCACGTCGTGCTCGCCGAGCTTGGCGATATCAGCCAGACAGCGCCTGATATGGATCAAATTCGTGGGGCGAATATCAAAGCGCTGCAAGCTTTGAAACTAAGCCTCAGCACGCTTTAGTGAAGGCATTGCTTATTCGATTGTAGCCGGAGCACATAATCGTTTCGGGTAAGCGGCGCAGACGGTTTGCGAGCGTGCAGTAAAGGCCACCAGGTTCGGTTTAGCCCGCTTGGGACACTGTTGAGTAACCCAATCGTGAAGGGTAAGGTGGCCGGATTACGCTCACAACTGGGTGCATCCGCATTAGATGCCGTTTACAGTGGTAATGCGGGATTGCCTCAAATAAAGACGCGGAAAACTATGCAGGGAGTAGCAATGATGAAGCCACAGGCTGAATGGGGGCCACTATGGGCTGTTCAGCGCGTCGTATTTCAGCAGTATTTTAAGTTTGATGGCCGAGCGAGGCGCGCCGAGTACTGGTGGTTTCTGGGATCGTACCTCATCGTCGCATTAACGATGGGCGTTGTCGTGGGCCTTTTAGGACGAGCATTTCAATTCCGCCCCGAACCTGTTGCGCTCGTTTTGTCTTGTGCGCTGGCCGCGGGTTGCTTTCCTGCTTTACTGGCACTTTGGGTGCGTCGGTGTCGTGATTTAGGACGGTCAAAGATGGAAGGCGCTCTAACCTTTCTAGGACTTTTTTTGATGTCGATACTGTCGCCAATCGCCTCTGGCGGCATAGTGCTTGAACTGCCGGCGTTGCTTGGCCAAGTTTGTGATGGGTTGTTTTTAGCAGGCTCTTGTTACTCACTGTACGTCGGCTTATGGCCCGGTCAAAAAACATGAAAACGACTCTCGGCGGACAGGGACTAACGGTGACCAGCCTAATGCGTCAAGCGGCTGCCTATAACGCAGATCGAATTGCCGTGATTCATGGCTCACAGCGAATTACTTTTCGAGGGGCCTGGCGCCGTGGCGTTCAGATGGCGAATTGGTTGCTTGGTTTGGGGCTAAACCCCGGAGACCGAGTGGGGGTGCTCGAAGATAACAGTATTGAAGCGCAGGATTTTTTCTTGGGCAGCGCCATTGCAGGCATCGTTCGCGTGCCGCTCTATGCACGTAATGCAATCGAAAGCCACGCACACATGCTGTCACACACCGGCTGCCGGGCGGTGATTGTGGCTAGCATCTATCGCGATGAAATTCGGCAAGTCGCACCCCTTGTTCCAACGCTTGAACACATCCTTATCCGGGATGAGAACTATGAGTCGAGCCTTTCGGCGTGTTCAGAGGTTGACCCGATGATTGCGATTGCGCCAGAGGATTGGTGCATCATTCGGCACACGGGCGGCACCACCGGTAAGGCCAAAGGCGTCGCCTACAGTCACCGTAGCTGGTTGGCCGCGGGGCGCGATTGGTTTTATAACTTCCCGCCGATGCAAGCTGGGGATGTTTGTTTACATGTTGGTCCAATTTCCCACGGCAGCGGCTATTTATATACCCCAACCTGGTTGGCGGGGGGGGTTAATTTGTTGCTCGATCACTTTGACCCTGAAGAGACGCTGCGGATGCTGCAAGACGAGCGGGTCGGCTACCTCTTCGTTGTTCCCGCTATGCTGAGCGCTTTGGCAAATCATCCGACGGCCGCGCAGGGTACTTTTGACGATTTAAAAGTGATGCAAGTAGGCGGCGCACCCATCGCAGATCAAACTGCGCATTTGGCGCGTGCGGTATTTGGTGACGTGTTGTACCAAGGTTATGGCCAAACAGAAGCGGTGCCAGTTTGTATGATGGGACCCAAAGAATGGTTTTCTGAGGTCGAGGGCTCAAATCCACTACGGTCCGCTGGGCGCGCCTTGCCTTATGCACGACTTGAAATTCGGGATCCGGAGAATGCGGACGTGGCGCTCGCCTTAGGCGAGGAAGGGGAAATCGCTATTTTATGTGATGGTCAAATGCTGGGCTTTTGGGAAAACGCGGCATCGACGCGGGAGCGTATGACCTCTGATGGGTTCGTTCTGACCGGAGATATCGGACGATTGGATCGCAATGGCTACCTGTATGTGCTTGATCGGAAAGACGACATGATTATATCTGGTGGGTTTAATATTTGGCCGGCGGAGCTTGAAAACGTCCTGCTAAATCATCCTGATGTGCTCGAAGTGGCGGTGTATGCGATCCCGGATACCCGTTGGGGTGAGACGCCCGCTGCGACCTGCGTCATCAACGATATCGCAAGCGTGACAGCAGCCGATTTAATTGAACTATGTGCCAAGACGCTTGGCTCATATAAAAAGCCAACACAGATTTACTTTCAGTCCGATGCGCTACCGAAAAGTCCTGTGGGTAAAGTGCAGCGCAAGGTGTTACGAGAACCCCATTGGGAGGGTCAGGATCGGAGGGTATCTGGTAATTAAGCGCTATATCTATGCAGACTAGCCTGATAAATTCGAAGACAGTGTGCGATGTAATTGACGTCTATGGCATTGCAAAAGAGAATCGCGAATAGGCAAAGATCAACAAAAGGAGCAGTTCATGGGATTAGATTTAGCGACAATGGAGAAAATTACGGCCGACGTACAAATGAACGACCTGCAATGGGTCGAGGTTGGAGAAGGCTCGTATTTTAAAGTACTGACTGTTCACGAACCGACGAATACCGTGGCCTTTGGTTACAAAATGGACCCAGGTGCGCCAGATTTCCCATCGCACTTTCATATTTGTCGTGCCATGGCTTGGACGGTTAAGGGCTGGTACGGTTATCGCGAATCAGAAAAACCGGAAGAAAGTCGGATCACGACAGGGATGTTTTCCTATGAGGCGGCAGGTTCTTTTCACACGCCCTTTAGTGATTGTCCAGAAGGGTTTCAAACGGTTGGAATTTTTGAAGGTGATACGGAAATTTTATTGCAAAACCACGCAGAGGCTGACCCCAGCTCAGAACGTATTGGTGACTTAACCGTTGGTGACTTTATGGGTTGGGCGAGCGGGGCGGCGCACATCGTGCACCGTGATGGCACCATCACAGGGAGCCCAACCTTCAAATATGATTTCACGAGTGGCGTGAATACTTTTAAGGTCTAGTTACCGGCCCTGAGCTCGGTGATATCCCAGTCGGTCAGCTGCCCTGAAACTTATTAGAGGCGGCAGCGGATCGTGGTGGTTGGGTCTCAATGTTAAATGCGAGGATGGGTGTGATGAGTGAGTTGCAAGTTGATGCTGAGTCGGCATCGTTAGAAACCGTGATGTACAGTTCTAGAGCTATGCGTCGACTTGAGCCGACAGCAGTTTCAGAGTCGTTGCTGCTGAAACTGATTGATGCAGCTAATCAAGCGCCGAGTGGTTCAAATGCACAGCAAACGCGTTGGATCGTGGTCCGAGATCCGGATCAAAAGAAGAAGTTGGCGGATCTGAATCGGCTGCATGGTGCACCATATATTCAAGCGGAAGTGGATCAGCCCAGAGATGCCAAGCATAAACGCCTAGTGGATGCGGTGGTTTGGCAGATGGATCATCTGCACGAAGCACCGGCCCTAATTGTTGCCTGTTACGACTATGACGAACCGGTATCTGGGAGTGCGGTCTATCGGAAGGCGGGATCCGTTTGGCCGGGCATTCAGAATCTATTGCTCATGGCGCGTTCCTTAGGGTTGGGCGCCGCCCCGACGACTTTAGCCCTTCGAGATCAAGCTATGGTTCGTGCAGCACTTGATTTGCCGGAAACCTTTGCGGCGCTGTGCATGATTCCGGTTGGTTATCCTTCGGGGCGATTTGGACCGGTTACCAGAAAGCCCGTCAAAACGATTATGCGGTTCGATCGTTGGTCTGAATAACGCGTTGCGTTGGCCCTTGGCTCAACAGGGTTGTATGGCAAGCAGTTAGTGCTCGCGGCGTTGATTAGCGGCTTAACGGGAGGTCACGTTTGACCTTATGAAAGAGCCTATGGCAAAATTATCGGTATGATTGGCATTCGAACAAACCGCAAAATTGCAAGGAACTCAGATGAATCCTAGGTGCGTCCAAACCCTTAACCCTACCTCCCTTTTAAAAGTATTAGGATTGATCCTGCTCTTTTTTGCAGCGAGTCAAGGCAGGGCGGATCCGCTGCCAAGTGATATTTTTGGCGCCCTGCCGATGCTTAAAAATGCGCAATTGTCCCCAGATGGTTCGAAAGTTGCAGCGTTGGGCGTGCAAAAAGGGCGTCCGGTTTTAGTTGTCACTGAATTTGGAACTCAAAAATTTGAGACCGTCGCGCGATTAAAAAACGATTTTGATCGACTGGATTGGCTCGAGTGGGCGAATAACGATCGATTGATCTTCGGCAGTTCCTCCCCCTTATTAATACAGGGTCGTGCTGTTCGAGTTCAGATGCTCGGGTCGATGAATGCCGATGGCAGTGATTTTAAAATTTTAGAGAATAAGGCCCTCTACCAGAAAAGTAATTTTGGTCGTCCGAGTTACAGTTATTTGCATGCCTTGCCGGATGAGCCCAAAACGGTTTTGCTAGGGGCTTACGACCGGCGGGATCGAGCCTATAGTATTTTTAGAACCAACCTCTATGACAGCACTTTCGTGAAGGTCTTTGGGGGGGATTCTGATGGCGCAATGGCCATACCAGATGCGGATGGTCGGCTGCTATATGCCAGCAAAATTGAGGACAGCATTGCGACTGTCCTATATCGGGTCAACGAGTCGAGCCCATTCGAGGAATTGGTCCAGTTAGATCTTAATGGCGGGCAGGGGGTGTTTAATATCCTGGGGCAGGACCCTGCGGATCAAAAGCTCTATGTGCTGACCAATCAAGGGCGAGATACAACCTACCTTGCCAAATTTGATATCGCAACTAAGCAGGTCGACGACATCTTGATGAGTGATCCGCGCTACGACCTCTCGGGTGGTCTATTCAAGGACGGTAAATTGATTGCGATCCAAAAGATTACTGATCGGGCGGAGCTGTCCTACCTGGACGCAGATTACCAGGCGATCGCTCAACAGCTAGCCGCAGCCTTTCCGGGAGAACAAGCTTTTATTGCTGGCCTTAGTGATGACCGAACGCGCGTTTTAGCGCAGCTCAGCGTCTCAAATCGGCAGCCTAGATATTTTATGATCGATTTTAAAACGGGCAAAGGGAGTTTGCTTGGCGGTCAATATCCAAAGTTGGAGGGTACACGCCTGGCGACCACGAAGGCTTTTTGGTTTGAAGCCTCTGATGGTGAGCAGGTCCAGGCGCAGTTGACGCTACCGCCCGATGCGAAGACTTCAAAATTGCCTGTCATTGTGATGCCTCATGGTGGGCCGAACGCGCGAGATTTTGTCCGTTTTGACCCATTTGTTCAAATGTTTGCCAATCGTGGTTACGCAGTCCTACAAGTGAATTTTCGCGGCTCCTCGGGTTTTGGTAAGGCTTACGAAGCAGCTGGGTTCAAACAATGGGGCGGACTGATGCAAGAAGATGTGATCGATGGCTTCAAGCAGGTGGTGAGTGATCCGAATTTGAATTTAGATGCGGATCGTGCCTGTGTTGTCGGTGCCAGCTATGGTGGTTATGTGGCGCTGACTGCGAGTTTTAAAAATGCTGACCTATTTCAGTGTTTCGTGAGCATCGCTGGCATTTCTGACATTGGCTCGCTCTTGCAGTCTGAATTTTATACTCGGATGGCGGAGACTCGTGCCATGAATGCCGCGCGCCACGGCGATCCAGTTGTCGACCGTGCACGACTGGAGGCGAACTCCGCAATCAATCACTTGGCGTTAATCACCAAACCCGTGCTGCTGATTCATGGGACCCGAGACACGCAGGTGAAGCTGGATCAATCTAAGAAGTTTTATAAAGCGCTGCGGGCGACGAACAAGCAAGCAAAGTATATTGAGATTAAAAACGGCACCCATTACTTGGATGAAGAAAAGAATCGCAAAAGGGTCTTTAAAGCGATGGATAAGTTTTTAAATCAGCATCTTTGAGTTCAGACTTACTTGTTCGAGTCGAAATTTAGCCCTCTCAGTGGGTTTAAGCGCAACGCCTAAGCAGTTCAGCCAAGGCGGTGAGCATTAACGATGATTAGCGGCTGTTGTCAGTTGGAAAAGGCTACAAGAACGGTCAGACCGGGTCAGCCACAAGAAGGGTCAGACCGGATCAGCTACAAGATCGGTCAGGCCGGATCAGCGGCAAGGCTTGTTTCTCTGAAAAAGGATAAGCTTTGATGGCGGGCGCGTTCCTAACCAGGGTCTAACCTTGCCCATGGATGCTTGAGTCGAGTTAACGATGGATGGCTTGCTTTGCGGTGTGGTTACTGCAGACTCGCGATTGGCCCAGTGCCATGCCCCGCTCACCAATCGATAGATTGTTTTAAGAAACCGGTCGACCCTTGATCGTGCCGAAAGGGCTGTTTATGTCGAAAGCAGCGAAACGATAGCCGTTAGAATCCTGTTTAAACTCGATCATCATCATGGTTTGTTCTAGCTTCTTGAAAGGCCAAAAGCCTGCGGATTTACGCCGGTTGGTACTCGACGCATCCGCTTGTAATCCTGCCGATTCTAACTCCGGGAAGCCTGTCTGATGGTCTGTTTCTGTTTGCAAGGTGATCTCGCATTGAATCTTGGGAGGTGCTTGCCTTGCCGCCGCCGCATCAATGAGGTCCTCGTTCCCCCGTTGACCGGTTGCTCTGTTGCTCGTCAAAACAGTATAGCGTCGTTTGCCATCGTAGACTCGATAGACCGCATCACAGGTTTGCACCTGATTAACTTGGCGTAGTACTTTTTGAAGCACCGAGAGCGGATCGATTCGATCTTGATCGAGCAGCGGGTCTACCGGGAGTGGCTGAGCCTGGGTGCGATCTGAAAAATCGATGACCAAAGGCGTGCTACCCGCAGCTATTGGAAACTCTATGTGACGGGTCTCTGGAACGTTTGCATCCACTGCGATCACACGGTAGGTGCGATTACCATTCGGCTGCATAGTCGAATGAAAGGTCGCCGCATAGTTTTTGAACCAGTGCACCATACCCCGTGTCTTGCCAGACGCCGACAAAGCGTCGATTTGACCTTGCGTCGTCGGGCTCCGTAAATCAGATTCAATTGGTGCTGGACTTACTGGGGTTGTATTAAAAAAAGTCACCTCACCGACTCGCGCGCCGTGAAGCCGAAATTCAAACTGATCAGAGTCCTGTGCCTTTGCGCTGAAACCTGAACCCAGTGCGAGCAAAAAACCGAAGCTGCCCCAAAATGATCGATTCACAGGATCGGCCTGGTCGTCTGGTTTGTCATGGTGCTAGGACCTTCTTATTAATGGTTGATGACTGGGATCTTTTGTCGAAGGCGATTGATCTAACGGTTCGTGTCTGGGTTTTCAGGTGCTCTGAGCTTTTAAGTATCATAGTTACAGCGTTGTCTGACATCTGATCGATGAATGTTGCCATGATTTTGGGGCCGCCTGATCAACCATTACGCCGAGTTTAAAAAAGCTGAGTTTAGAGTGTTTCAACCGGTCGGCGTACCAGTGCCGCCGCAATAAAATTCAAAGTTTAACGCGCCATTGCTCATATTAGTGCTGTTTGATTGTTTTAGGTGAGCCTTTTTAATTTTAAACGTTGGTACTAAGTCTGCCGGTAAATCCATTGCCTCAGCGGGGGCGCTGGCTGCTGACCCAACCTAAGACGATCAATGAAAAGCTTAAGGGTGGGTCTTTGCTTGCCTAAAACGTAATGATCAAAGGAATTGATAAGGAATTTACAGTAATGATATTCGCGGCGTCTTTGGTTTTATCGATTGTTACGCTTTCTGCTTGCGCCGCTATCGACGGATGCCGTGATCTTGAGAAGGTTAACGATGATGAAAGGCACTGAGTCTGATGCAAGGTGAGAGATTATTCAGGGATTGGTTCGAAAGTGACCGGCCGAACCCCTCTGCGATGGAACGCTGGCGGTTACGCGGAACAGATGCGGGCGCGTCAGCCTGAATTAGATCAAGAAGTGGGCTCGAGCGCTGCAGAATGACTGGTTAAGGATTCTGGGATTCACAAGAAATGGCCAGCAAGGCGCTTTTTTTCGATGGGATTGATGTTTTTGGGCCGGTGTCGGATGCATCCAATCAATCATCGGTTAGGTCGTTGAGTTTGTGACTTGCTGTGCTGAATCTTCTTTGGGGGTCTTTTTGGAGATCTTTGGCATTTTCGGCGAGTCATCACGTGAATGAATGATGCCTGTTTTACCCATGACATCGCGCTTAAAAACCTGATAGTTTAGAGTTTCAGGCAAGTCAAGGACCGCTCATGTACGACCTAATTATCAGAAATGGCACGATAATCGATGGCTCCGGAGACGCACGATTCGTTGCGGATGTTGCGGTGCAGGATGGACGGATCACAGCCGTCGGTAAAATCGAGCAAACAGGGCGTCGGGAGATTGATGCAACCGGCAAACTAGTGACACCCGGTTGGGTTGATATCCACACGCATTATGACGGCCAGGCAACTTGGGATCCGCTACTAGCACCTTCTAGTTGGCATGGGGTGACAACGGTCGTGATGGGTAATTGTGGGGTTGGCTTTGCGCCCGTAAAACCAAAGGACCGTAATTTTTTAATAGAGCTTATGGAGGGCGTTGAGGACATTCCTGGTGCCGCTTTATCCGAAGGCATTAACTGGGAGTGGGAAAGCTTCCCGGAATATTTAGATGCGCTTGAACGGTTTCCGAGAGCGATCGATGTGGCAACCCAAGTCCCCCATGGCGCGATTCGGGCTTACGTTATGGGTGAGCGTTGTAACACCGACTATGCGCCAACCGGCGACGAGGTTGAACAAATGGCCGCCCTCGTGCGGGAGGGGGTTGCTGCCGGTGCGCTAGGTTTTTCAAGCTCTAAGACACTACTGCACAAAGATATCCATGGCGACTATATGCCAGGCACCTTTTCGGGTCGAGACGAAATGCTTGCGCTCGGTCTCGGCATGAAGGGGTTGCCGAATGCGGTCTTTGAATTGGTGTCGGATCATTTGGGAGACGACGATGAATGGGCCTGGGTCAAGGATTTTCAGGCGCAAACCGGTCTGGGTGTCACGCTGATCGCGACGACAGCGCCAGCTTATCAGAACAATAAGATGTACAACCTTGCGGAACAGGCAAGGCTTGAAGGACATGAGATTCGGCCTCAGGCTGCAGGACGTCCGACGGGTGTTCTGCACGGGTTACAATCGAGTTTTCATGCTTTTGTGGGTCATCCAACCTGGCGTGCTGAGCTGGCTGGGCTTGAACACGACGCGCTTGTAACGAAATTGCAGGCGCCGGCTATGAAGGCGCAGTTGTTGTCAGAGACGTCGGTGATTCAGTCTGGCCCTATGCAGGATTTGAATAATTTGATGGCGATGGTCTTCCCATTGGGAGACGAGCCAAATTACGAGCCGAGTTTTGATGAGAGTATTGCGGGCCTGGCCAAGGCGCGAGGCGAGTCGGCCTTGTCGGTGATGTACGACCTGCTGGTGGCGAATGGTGGTCTGGAATTGTTTTACCAGCCTTTAGGCGGATACCAAAACTACTCGTTGGATGCGCAAAAGAAATTGCTTGAGCATCCCAATGTGTTGTTTGGGTTAAGCGATGGTGGTGCGCATTGCGGTGTGATTGCCGATGCCGGTATGCCCACGTTTATTATGACGCATTGGGGGCGGGATCGAACGCGCGGCGATCAACTGAGCCTTGAGTTTATAGTTCGATCGCTGACGTCGAGTACCGCTGAAGCTTTTGGCATGTTTGATCGCGGTCGAATTCAGGTCGGTATGATTGCCGATTTGAACATTATCGATTTCGAGCAGCTTAGATTGTTCCGTCCTGAAGCCGTTTTTGATTTACCTGCCGGAGGACGCCGCTTAGTGCAGCGCGCGAAAGGATATGATTGGACGATAAAAGCAGGTGAGGTTATTTTCGAGCAGGGTGACCATACTGGCGCGTTACCGGGCAAACTGGTTCGACGAACCGATGACAATAAGGGATCGGCGACGGCCTAAAACCGCGCTGGCAGTTGCCGTGGATCCGGTTGTTTGAAGCGGTGGACGCATAACCCGTCTGTGCATCTGTTCAGAATGATTTCAACCCGCGGTGTCGGCGCGTCTGAGACTACGTTACGGACAAGACCCAGCAGAATCACAAAACTGATCAAGTTGTGGCCTGCTACCGATGGGGCGACCCTCCGATAAGGGGGTGATCGCAAACGGCGTAATCAAGGTTGGCAGATCCAAGCTTACTCAAAACCAAAGGGGCATCACAAAAAAGGGTAAGAACTGGTTCTGCGAAGTCAGCCAGGCTAACGACGGCACCTAAAATAGGGATCGTAGTATTTAAAGTTGAGGAGGCCTTGCGTGTTCAAATCTATTTTTAAAGCAGCGCTGGGGGGATACCTGCTCCTAGGGTTACTGGCTTGCGGGGATCAGCTGCCGTTGTCTGGCGGGGTTTTGACGGGTGAACCCGCGGCCGCACCAACAAATTGGGTTGGCGTGGCTGCCGATGACGTCATCCAGCTAGAAACTCAGGGCGAGGCACCTTACTCGGTCAATCTTTGGACGGTTTTGGTTGACGATGATCTGCATGTATTTGCCGGTGATAACTATGCCAATTGGGTCGAACATATCGAAGGTAACGCCTTCGTTCGACTTCAGTCCGAGAACCTGGTGTACGCCTTGACGGCAGCGCGCGTCACCGACCCGGACCATTTCGAGCAATTTGCTCAGGCTTGGGAAGCGAAATACGGTAATCGTCCACGTAATGAAAGTGTGCAGGAAACCTACTTGTTTCGATTGACCAAGCGGTGATTTAACGCGCTCGCGGTCTGATCTAGCAGGTCAGGCTTTTGGCTTGAACTTTTGCTCGGCGACCGAGACCGGACTGAACAAGTTGGTTTGCTCTTCGCCAAAATATAGGCGGAATTGGGCGGAGCCGGTTTTGGATTTCGTAGGGTTTTAGGCTGGTAAAGATTTTTAGCGGTTTGGCTAGCACTGAGTTGTACTCATCCGAAAAATTGCGCGGGAGGGTGTGCTCAGAACAGGCCGAAATCTTGCCGTAAGGGGGAAGGCAATGAGTTTGAACGTTGCATCAGCATCAGCGTTGTGGGTCGGAAGTTATCAACGAAGAATGGCTGTTTCGCTCGATCGAATGTACGAAAATGCGTTGGATTGGGCACATTTACCATTTTTGCATCAAGGTTCTTTTGCGAGCATTGAGTTAATAGATGCGGGCGATTGGGGCTGGCGCGCGGCGTTAGTCTCAGCGCATGCCTCCGAGCAGGCGGATGCGTTTATTATAGAGTTGAGCCTCGATCGAACGCACCGCCGGTGGATTTCCAGCACACTAGAGGGACCTGGCGCTGGCAGTGAAATCTGGACCCATGTGTTCGAGTACGGCTCGAGGGATATTGCAATCCAAGCAGATTTTTTTGTCCCAGGCGTCGCGCTCGATCAAAAGGCTCGAGTTGGCGCGAGTTATCAGAAGTTGTACCAAGGCCTCTATGATGAAGACGAGGCAATGATGCTGGGACGCCAAGCGGCACTGGATCAGCGCGGTAGTCAAAAAAATTTGGATTCAAAGCCACTTGATCTCGGGGCGCTTGAATCTGTCCGGGCGTCACTGCCCTTTGATTTCGAGTTCAATGGCCAATCTTGGCGCCTAATCCAAGAGCGTGACGAGCTCTTGGTTCATAGTTTGACGTGCCCGCATCAGCTTGGAAGCTTTGCCGACGTTGCAGTGATTGATGGCACGATCACGTGCCCTTGGCACGGTTACCGATTTGATGTTCGCTCTGGCCGATGTGCAACAGGACAGACCTGTAGTCTTCCTGCGCCGCCGGTCCTCGTAAGGCGCGGAGGCAGGCTCGAGGTGATGGCTGCGATCTCTTCCTGACGCGTTGTCTGCCGCGCATTAGGTCAAGCTAGAGCGATTAAGAGGGCAGTTTGAAGCCGCGGCTTGGCATCATCTTTAGTCTGGAGAAGAGCAGCATTTGAACGCTGCCTGTAATCGTGGCCGACGTAAACGGTAGTTTGACGGTTAGCGTTGGTTGGGCCCTCACAAGCGCCGTGCATCACGAAGAATTTTAGAAGCGTTGCGATCCACTTGGGTCGCGTGTCGGTCTGATAGCTTGGCTCAAAAGGGTGGGTTGGTCTCGATAAGTCGCGTGCGTTTGGTGATCCCAAGCATGGGTTGCACCGGTTAAAGTTTCCTGCGCAAAATCATAGTATGCCTGGCCAGTGCCTGAAATGTAGTAAGAGAAAAGGGGTTAAAGCGTATGAAAGATATGATGAAGGCGCTAACCGCGCCAGGGGATCCGAAGCTTGCGCCCGGCGAAGCCAGGGCCCCAGGTCCCTCGACCCAAGACTTGCTCCAATCCGAACCGTCTAATGCACAAGACCCCGCGCTGTTGACCTCGAGCGATGCTTTTTTAGGAGACCAGGATCTACCGTTTGCGCGCTACACCCGCCAACAGTTTTACGATCTAGAAATGCAGCATCTGTGGCCAAAAGTCTGGCAATGGGCGTGCCGAGAAGAACACATTCCGAAGGCAGGTGATTTTTATACTTATGATATCGGGCCTTATAGCGCGCTGGTCATTCGAGGCGAAGATAATCAAATTCGAGCATTCGTAAACGCCTGCCCGCATCGGGGTATGGCTTTAACCGATGCGGGCAGTTGTGGGCAAGGTAAGCAATTTATTCGATGTCCATTTCATGGCATGGCCTGGCACTTGGATGGCTCATTGCGAGAGATTCCCTGCCGTTGGGACTTTCCCCATATAAACGATGCGGATTTTGGCCTCGATGAAATTCCCTGCGAGACCTGGGCTGGCTTCGTGTTCATTAATTTCGACAAAGCCTGCAAGCCGCTGGCCGAGGAACTGGGGGTCTTACCGGAACACTTTAAAGATTGGGGTTTGGAAGATCGATTTGTTGCGGTGCATACCGTCAAGACATTACCCGGTAATTGGAAAATGTGTATGGAAGGCTTTTTAGAAGCTTTTCATGTTTTAGGAACCCATCCTGAGGTGATTCATACTGCGAGTTGGGCCAACACGCAGTACGATGTGTTTGGCCCAACCGTGACGCGGTTTTTACAGACGGTTGCAACAGGTAATCCGAACGAGACGCAATCGCAGGCCGAGATCTACCGGCTCCTGGGTTACACGGATGAACTGCCCGATGGTACGACGGCCCGTGAGCAGCATGCCCAGCATCAAAGGGCAGCGCTCGGGCAGCGCTTCGAAACGGATCTCAGTGCAGTCAGCACCAGCATTATGTTGGACTCCATTGAGTACCACTTGTTTCCGAATGCCTGTTTTTTCCCTGGCATTCAGATTCCATTGATTTACCGCTTTCGACCGACGGGGCTCGGCACCTGTATCCATGAGGTCTTATTGTTGCAGCCCGTGCCGGAAGACGCACCAAGGCCACTGCCCGCTGACCCAATTCATCTTGGGATGAGCGACTCTTATACCCAGGTTCCAGATTTCCCGTTAGCCAAAGTCTTAGATCAGGATACCGAAAATTTTTATCGGCAATGGGCTGGTATGAATGCGTCGATGAAGCCCGGACAAACCCTCGCCAATTACCAAGAGGCCAGGATTCGGAATTTCCACAACACGTTGGATGACTATCTAGGCGAAGTTGAGGCGGTGCCATTGGTCTTTAAATAGGTTTGCGCTGGATTGCTGCGCCATGATTTGAGCCCCAGTCAAAGTGCGTGCTGGCTCCAAGAGAAAAATAACCAAGAGGAAATGTGATGATTGTTGTGAATGCTGTAATTGAAACGACCGCCGAGAATATTGCCAATATGATTGACGCGATCGCCGAGATGGAATCGAAGAGCCGATTGGAGGCGGGTTGCCACGATTACACCTTCTCCGTCGAAATTAATAATCCCGATGTCATCCGAATCACGGAGAAGTGGGAATCAATGGCCGCTTTGATGGATCACTTTGGACAGCCACATATGGCTGCTTTTCAGGAAGCTATGGCCGCTTATCCACCAACGTCGGTGTCGGCTGCTTTTTATGAAGCGAAAGAAGTTGCGATGCCTGCCCGTTAGGGCATTGCCTTAGTCGCGGTGTCCTGCGCAGTTGCTGGCCTGGGTGTCCTATATTGCCTTACCACCAGCCCACTCACATTGAGGTTCCGCACTTGAAAAAATGATCCGACTTTGCAGCGCGCAACTGATTAGTTGCATGACGGCAGCCCAGGACAAGGGCTATCGCTTTGCGTCCAATACGCTGAAAACCCTGTTGCCGCCGGATGTAGTAAACGCCGCCGTCTCTGGTTTGACAATTTGATTTTCGGGCTCGGCTTTGATCGTTGACGCAAAGCCACGCGTCTTAAGTGCCGCCCATCAAGAGGCAATCCCAGGGTTTGGTAAAGCCCGAGAAGAAATCCTTCCCAATGCCGCTATGATTGCGGCAGATTCCAGCTCGGTTGGACTAGCAGCGATCGTCTCGGCGACGGATGATTTTAGGGCGCTCGATGCGGCGTAGAAAGCGCGACGCCTGCAACCAAAGACACGATTGGTCCTTGAGATTCAATTAAATGCTTCGGCAACCTATTTTAACTTAGCTGTTATCAGCACAGACCTTGAGGTCGCGCTTACGGTTGCCCTTGAACCGGCGATTGCGCTTTTAGAGGATTGCGCTATGAATTGAAGCGTACGGCAGAGCTTTGTTGTCTAACGTTTTCAGGGGCGAGCTGAGTGTCGCGAAAGGCCTAGCCAGCGTTTTTCGATTGCGCGAATCGATCAATCAGCAGGTTGACGCAATTGACCTGGCATTGAAGCCGGAGCCGACGCATTGTCTGATCAAGTTGGGGCGCGCGAGGCACCTGATCGAGGTCTTCGCACTGTAAAGTGCCACCCTAAAGCGGTCGTTTTTATCAACGCCTAAAGTCAACCCTATTCGAACACAACACAATTGCGGTTGACGGGCGCGTTCTGAAATTAAGTGTTAGCCAACAGTATCAGCCGGCGTCTTTTGGGGATCGAGTTCGAAAAGGTTCGTTATCAGCCCACTCTGTCTCTGAAAAACAGGCGCGCTGGCGATTAATTCAATGGAATTGATTTCTAGAAATTTACTTCAGTTATATGATGAGGATCATCCTGTTTTTATGCGGCCTTTAAAAACACTTGTCGATCAGACTAGGCATTCAATAACAGAAGAAAGCTTTGGTCCGGCCGCTTTGAATATAGAGTTTGGTGATGTTTTGGCGTCCTCTCTAAAAGCGTCACTTTACTTCGTAATCGAGGAGACAGGCGCTCAAATTTGGTCTGT